>NPIG01000233.1_pt1 | contig 57472 bp, 61 predicted proteins | sample 8637441 | NCBI WGS metagenome assembly NPIG01 (sample SAMN07420675, study PRJNA396082) | bioreactor metagenome | isolation source: sample BR6 brine-fed electro-methanogenic bioreactor BR | place: Japan: Kochi | collected 2016-06-14
AAGACAGTTGCAGAAGAAAACAGATATTGGTTGGAAGACCGAGAAATCGATGCTAACCAAGGGGTAGATGTGGCATAATTTTAAAAAAATGCATGATTTTTTGAAAAAAATGGATATCAAGTCATATGAAAAATGCTATAGTTTGGTCAGCGTGTAATCAAATCCCATAACACCCCCACACTTCCCCAAAACCCCCACCAATAAACCCTATCACCCCCATCAACTACCCCATTTTTACACCCCTTTTCCCAATTTCCATAACACCGTAACACTGGGCGTAACACTGTAACACCCTCCCAGCCCAACTCCCTTTCAAATTTTCCTGATCCCATTTTTGCCGCTCGAAAATTATTTGGCGGGATTTTAATTGTGAATGAAAATCATGATCAAAATCGATGTGAATGAAACACAAAAAAAAGGGCCACCGGAGTGTTATTCCAATAGCCCTTTTGCTGTGCCTGGGTGTGCCTAAAATCTCCACTCCAGGGGTGATATTTTTATTGAAAATATACTCCCAGAGGACCAATAATCCTCCGGGGTTACTGTGCCCAAATTGTGCCCGTCAAGGTCAAAAATTAACATATAATTCCAAACGAAACCAAAAGTTGGCTCTCGAAAAGCTTGCCAGTCAAGGCTTTGAAAAAATTAAAAATCAGAATTTCAAAAATCGGGACTCAAAATCCTCCGGGCTTCATGCCCTTGCGAGTTCGAGTCTCGCCTCCGGCACCAGCAATATCAAGGCTTTCAGCGTTTCGGTTGAAAGTCTTTTTTTTGTCAATTTCAGTCACTGTGCCCGAAATTGTACCCATCTGATTTTTCAAATTTTTTTCATGCTTCCAGAAATCCCTCACTTTATCGTTGACTTTTATTTCAAATCCTGTATACTCCCTTTCATGTTTCTATCTTTCCGGCATTGATCAAGAGCCAATCTGTGATTTATTCCTTAAAGTTCGAAGCGTTTTTTTTTATTTTATTTTTTTAGGAGAAAGCCAACATGGCCAACGGTACAGTAAAATGGTTTAACGACGCAAAAGGGTTTGGATTTATTGAACAGGAAAACGGTGGGAAAGATGTGTTTGTGCATCACTCAGGCATCAATGCCATGGGTTTCAAATCCCTCAACGAAGGGGACCGGGTTTCCTTTGACATCTCTGAAGGCCAGCGTGGACCCGCTGCGACGAATGTAACCGTGGTCTAATCCCCGCGTTTATATAGTCTAACCCAAAGCCCCTGGATGGTTCGCCGTCCAGGGGCTTTTTTTTGTTTACAAGGCGCCATTTTTAAATGCCGCATTCACTGCTGTTCCGCTTTTGACTTGAAAAATTTCCTTTTGCCGGAGATATGACTGATCTCCGGGGTCTGGGTTTTTCAATGAGTAGATGATCTCCTGTGAGCAGAACCGCTGCCGGCTCAGATGCCAGAAGCGCCCACAGGTGGGAATCCTGAGGGTCCGGCGAGATGTGTTCATTGTCGGCAGGAGGATCCCGCCAGATGGCATTGGCAGTGATTTCCGTCAGAATCTGCCCGATCTCCGGTTCTGTCAGACCATGAAGCCGGACCAGTCTGGGTCTCAGCAATATCTGCCGGTATTCATCGAGCAGTGCCGGCGACAAAAGAAAAACCAGGTCTCCATTGATCATGCCGTCGAGAATCTGTGCCGTGGGGCTGTCTTTCCTGGAAATGATCAGCCCTGCTGCCACCACATTGGTGTCGATGATAAAGACCGGGGGCTTCATCGGTTGCGGTGGGCCCGGGTTTCTTCAACCGCCAGGCGGATTGCATCCTCCTCACTGCAGCCGGCCCTGCCCCGGGCCTGTTCCACCAGTTGCCTTGCGTGAGTCATCGATTTAATGCCCCGGAGGACAAGGCTTTCCTCGATAATTTTCCCGATGCTTCGTCCCTGGCGGGCAGCCGTTTCTTTAAGTGCCTGGTGCAGATCGTCGTCAAGGGTGATGGTGAGCCGGCTCATGGATACCTCCAATCACAGAGATTGCTTCATAGTTTAATATGCACAATAACACCAACACACCAAACAGTCAATACCACCCAAAAGCGAAATCTTTCTTGACACTGACCTGAGTCCGGGTTCAAGATAAGAAATAATTACCTGTACCAGGAGCCGGCCCATGAAACGGGGGAAAAAAATCATTTTTGTGTCCCATTGCCTCTTGAATGTCAATGTCAAGGTGATGGGCCTGGCGGATCACCCGGCCGCAGTCAAAGAACTGGTCTGTTTTCTGATGGACCATGACACGGCCATGGTCCAGCTTCCCTGCCCGGAAACCGAGATCCTGGGGCTGTGCCGGTGGGGCCATGTGAAAGACCAGCTGGCATATCCGTTTTTTAAAGACCGCTGCCGGCACCTGCTGGCCCCGTTCATCCGCCAGATACAGATGTACCGGGAAAACGGGTATTATCTCAAGGGTGTCATCGGCGTAGACGGCAGTCCCAGCTGCGGGGTACATAAAACCTGCCGGTCCACCCGGTGGTCCGGTGATTTTCTGGAGAAAGAAGACACCTGGAAAAAAATTCAGAGCCTGGAATGGCGGGCGGAACCCGGCATCTTTATGGAAATTTTTCAGTCCCTGCTTGAGGAAAACGAATTGTCCCTAGATTTTTTCGCCGTGGATGAATCCGAAATCGACACTTCCCTGACCAGTCTGTGCCAGACGCTCTCTCCCCTCCTTCTGAAAGATTAGCCCGGATCCGTCCACACTGCCGGACGTTCCGGCCCCCATATCAATTTTTTCTATACATCCGTTCATTCCCATCCATATTAACAATTTGACTGTTTGGTTTTCGGCCCATAAAATTCCCATTTTCAAAGGGGATACCAAAGCAAATGCACTGCAGGGAAAAAATCTGTGACACGGAAAGCCGGCAACGGCACCGGGCGTTCTGGGAAAACCGCTCAACCGGCGTGCCGCTGGTGTACGCGGTTTCAGACAGCCCGGGATTCACCCCGGTACCATGGAAGACATCCCTGGCCAGGAAAGAGTGGGACCTGCTGCCGGACTGGCACCTGAACCGGATCGGCAATTTCCTGGAAGGCACCTGCTTTTTCGGGGATGCCCTGCCCATGGCAAGCCTCATGGTGGGCCTGGACATTACCCATACGGCGATTCTGGCCGGCGGGGACTATGACTACAGCAGCACCGGGGATTTCATTGATTTCAGATGCGGCAAGTTTAGCCTGGCACAGCCGGTCCCGGAGTTCACCCCGGAGCATCCTTTGGCGGTCGCCCTGAAGCAGTGTTACGACACCGTCATCCCCCATGTCAGGGGCCGGGCCTTTGTCAACACGCCCATGACCCTGGATGCACTGTCATCCCTTTACGGCCTTCTGGGAAGCCAGCCCTTTATGCTGGATCTGGTGCGGAACAAAGACCGGGTCAAACAGCGGGTCAGGGAGATGACCGATGTTTACCTCGCTTTTTATGATTACTTTTATGATTTTCTGGTTGAAAACAGATACGGCCAGTCCGGGTCCTGGTTCCAGGTCTTCTGTGAAGGAAAATTTGAAAGTGTCCGCTGTGATTTCAGCGTCATGCTGTCCCGGGAGATGTTCCGGGAATTTGTGGTGCCGGAACTGACCCGGGTGTGTGACCATATGGATCACAGCCTATTCAATATGTGTTCGGTGCGGCATGCCCGGTTCATTGACGAACTGGCGGCCATTGCTTCCCTGGACGGAATTTTCTGGAACCCTGAACCCTACCTGGAAGGTATCCGGGACTATCTGCCGGAACTTGAAACCATCAAAGACAACGGCATGCTGCTGGAGATTGTCTGCCACAAAGTTGACGATGCCGTACTGGCGGCCCGGACCCTGGGCCCGGACGGCCTTTACCTGATGTTTGAACCCCGGTTTTCATCCCCTGACCAGGCCCGTCATGCCGTTGACCGTGTTTACAACGCCTGCCGATGACCGGCGGCACCCAAAAAATAGTAACTCAACGATGAAAGGAACCCCATTATGAAGAAAAACCTGTTGGTCTCATTGATCCTGGCCCTGGCCGTCACTGCTGTCACCTGGAACTTTGCCGCCGCCGGGGACAGCCAGTGGTCGAAAATCGAACAAAGCGGCAAAATTACCGTGGGCAACTGCCCGGAATACCCGCCGTTTTCATTCAGGAACACCAGCGGACAGGTAGAAGGGTTTGACTCTGATTTCGCCCGGGCCCTGGGGCAAGCTCTGGGCGTTGACGTGGTCATGAAGGATACTGCCTGGGAAGGCCTGGTGGCCGGCATGAAAAAAGGGGATCACGACATCATCATCTCCTGCATGTCTCCGGAAGAAGCCACCCAGGCATCTGACAGCGTGAACATGAGCAACCCCTATTACCGGCTCAGTGAAATCATTGTCACCCGGTCCGATGTCACCGACATCACCGCCAAGGAAGACCTGGCCGGCAGAATCGTGGGTGTCCAGGCCAACAGCACCAGCGAAGTGGCCGGCGACAGCCTCGCGGACATGGGCATCAAGGTCAGGGAGATCCGGCGCTACAACCGCAACTCCGAAGCGCTCATCGACCTGAAGAACAAGCGGGTGGACGCCGTGGTCGTCGGGTTTGCCTATGCCGCCACCAAGGTCAAGGACAGCCCGGACCTGAAAATCATCAATGATCCGGTGCGCTCCGTGGACATTGTGGTGGTTCTGGACCACGGTGCGGATGAGCTGACCGAAAAGATCAACCAGGCCATTGACACGGTGAAGTCCAACGGAGAATTTGACCGGATCCATGACAAATGGCTGGCCCTGTAGCAGACCATGTCCCTTGATTTTTCGTTTCTGATTCCCTACATCCCCCAGCTGGCAGCGGCCGCCCGGGTAACGCTTTTCATCGGCGTATCCTCTTTTGTGCTGGCGCTGGCCCTATCCGTGCTGGTGGGGGTACTCCGGTCCGGCCGGCTGCCCTGGATCGCGGATTTCCTGCTGGGGGTGTACGTGGAGATCTTCAGGAACACCCCTTTGCTGATCCAGCTGTTTTTCATCTATTACGGTCTGCCCACCTTCGGCATTGTCCTGACCCCTGTCACGGCAGCCGTGATCGGCCTGTCCCTGAACTCCGGGGCTTATATGTCCGAAGTGGTGCGGGCCGCCATCAGCTCGGTGAACAAAGGGCAGTACGAGTCTGCCTTCTGCCTGGGGTACAGCCGGTATCAGGTGTTTCTGCATATCGTTCTGCCCCAGGCCTTTCGCATCGCTTTGCCCACGCTCATGAACTACTTCACCACCATGATCAAGGAAACCTCCCTGGTGTCGGTGCTGTCCATTGCAGAACTCACCCGGGTGGGCAGTCAGATCTATGCCCGGACCCTGAGTCCCTTTGAAATCTACATCACCATCGGGGCGGTCTATTTTGTCATGACCTACAGCGTGGCCCTGGTTTCCCGGTGGATTGAAAAAAAGGGGATCAAATGGACCCCCTGATCCGTGTGGACCGCATCCGCAAATCCTATGACAGCCATGTGGTTCTCAACGATATCAGCCTGGAGATCCGCCAGGGGGAAATCCTCGCGGTCATCGGCCCCTCCGGTGCCGGCAAAAGCACCTTTATCCGGTGCCTCAACGGCCTGGAGCAGGTGGACAGCGGATCTGTCTTCGTGCACGGCCGGCCCGTCACCTCTCCGGCCGACGTAGCCGGCCGTGTGGGCATGGTATTCCAGCAGTTCAACCTGTTTCCCCATTACACGGCCATTGACAATATCGCCGCCCCTTTGCGGACCATCAAGAAGATGTCCCGCACCCGGGCTTGGGAACGGGCCGCAGAACTGCTGGCGTCCGTCAAACTGTCAGACAAGGCAGACCAGTATCCCTCCACCCTGTCCGGGGGGCAGCAGCAGCGGCTGGCCATTGCCAGGGCCCTGTCCATGTCCCCGGACATCATGCTGTTTGACGAACCCACCTCCTCCCTGGACCCGGAACTGGCCCATGAGGTGTTTGACACCATTCAGACCCTGGCCGATCGCCACATGACCCTGGTGCTGGTCACCCACCAGATGAACATGGTGAAACATTTTGCGACCCGGGTCCTGTTTCTTGAAAACGGCGGTATTTTTTTTGACGGCACATTCGAGGACCTGACAGATGCCCACGACCCGCGCATCAGACAATTTCTAAAAAAAATTTACCCATAATCCCAAAGATGGTATAACCCCGTCAGTGATTTTGGAAAGAAAAAAGCCGATCAAATCCAGATGACAGCGCTGACCTGATGCAACGCTGTTTACCTTAAGATTCCCGGGGAGCAGAAGCGACACAACCATGCCGGATACCGACAGACTGGAACAGATACAGCAGTTTCTCACAGATACCGGGTGGGTCTCCCCTCCTTTTTCCGTGACATTTCTGGCGGCCGGGGAATACAATGCCAATTACCGGATCGATTGTGATGCCAGCCCGTGTGTGCTGCGCATCAACCACGGCAGCCAGCTGGGCCTGGGAGATGATCAGATCGCCTATGAATACCAGGTGCTGACAGCCCTGGCCGACTCCGGAGTCACTCCGAAACCCCTGGCCTGCCACCCCCGGCCCGATCCCCTGGGCGGCGGGGCCCTGCTCATGGAATTCATTCCGGGCAGGCCCCTGGATTACGACCGGGACCTGGAAACCGCGGCCCGCATCTTTGCCCGGGTCCATACCGTTCCGGTGCCGGAGGGCCTCATTGTCCAGGCCGATCCAGTCACCGCCATTGCCCGGGAAAGTTATGGCCTGATCCACCGGTTTGCCGGCCATCCCCTGAAAAAAGAACAGGCACAGATTCTGACCTATCACGACACCATCCAGGCCCTGGCCGTGGAGACCCGGCCCCTGTTTGAAGCAGAACCCCTGTGTCTGGTGAACACCGAAGTGAACTCCGGCAATTTTCTCATCCGCCCGGAACAAGGCTGCCTGGTGGACTGGGAAAAGGCCGTGGTCTCCTGCCGGTACCAGGATCTGGGCCACTTCATGGTTCCCACCACCACCCTGTGGAAGACCGATACCGTCCTGGGACGGGCAGACCGGCATTGCTTTCTGTCCGTGTATCACGACCTGGCCTGCCCGGACATCGGGTTTGAAGAACTGGCGGAAAAATCCCGGGTCATGGAACAGACCATCCTGCTGCGGGCCCTGTCCTGGTGCTTCATGGCCTGGTATGAGTACACCCAGACCGACCGGCCCATCCAGAACCGGGACACTTTTGCCAAAATCCAGCAGTATCTGTCGGATATCCCATGGATATTGAACTCCGTCACATAAGCAAGGGGTTCAAGACCCAGGCCGTTCTGGAAGACATCTCCTGTGACGTCCGGTCCAGCGAACTGGTATCCATTGTGGGACCCTCCGGGGCCGGCAAGACCACCCTGCTCAACATCATCGCCGGCCTGGAGATCCCGGATACCGGAGAGGTGGTCTTTTCCGAACCCGTGAACCGGCACCATCCGGTGATCCTCGTGTTCCAGGATTATGTGCTGTTTCCCGCCATGACCGTAAGGGACAACATCGGTTTCGGGCTAAAGGCCCGGCACGTGAAAAAACCGCAGATCACCGAACAGGTGGACCGGATGCTGGAGTACTTTCAGCTGGCCCCCCATGCGGATCAGTACCCGGCCCAGCTGTCCGCCGGACAGAAACAGCGGGCCGCCATTGCCAGGGCCATGATCGTGAACCCGGCCGTGCTGCTGCTGGATGAGCCTTTTGCCAACCTGGACCGGAACCTGAAAATGGAAACGGCCCGGTTCATCCGATCCACCCAGCAGGCCTTCGGCATTCCCACCATCAGCGTGACCCATGATCTGGAAGAGGCGTTTGCCATGTCCGACCGCATCGGGGTGCTCCTGGACGGTCGACTCCAGCAGTTTGACACCCCCCGGCAGGTGTATTTTCACTCGGCCACGCCGGCCGTGGCCCGGTTTCTGGGGCCGGTCAACGAAATTCCTTCCGCACTGTTTGAGCGGTTCCAGGTGGATGAGTCGATTGCCGGCCCGCTGAACGGCAGGCCGCTTGCGGCCCGGCCGGAAAACCTGGTGATCACGGCGGACCCGGACGGCGCCGGCCTCATCACGGAAAAAACCTTTGCCGGCCATTACACCGTGTATCAGGTGGCGGTGCCGCCGCATACCTGCACCATATACAGCCAGAACGACCGGTTTGACAAAGACCAGCAGGTGTCTCTGCGCTACCGGCCGTTTTAGATGTAAGGATTCACCGGACTGCCCGACAGAACGGTTGTGTCTGAAACCGCAGTTCATGTCAAAAAAAAGGAACCCGGTGAAAGGACCCGGGCTGCGGATTTCCCGCATTGGACACCAAACCTGAAAGGAGATTTTATGACCCTGCGATGGAACGTGACACTTTTTCTGTTGCTGCTGGCAATTCCGTTCTTTCATCCCTTTGCCCTGCCGGCCCGGGCATCCGGGAGCCCCCTGACCGAGATCCCGTTCGGACAGATCCGGGAACAGGCCCGGGGCACTGAGGTCCGCTGGTACATGTACGGCGGGTGGGCCCATGTCAATGCCTGGGTGGACACGTTTGTGGCCAAAGAGATGAAACAGCGGCATGATATTGCAGTAAAACGGGTCCCCATGGATGCCGGAGTGTTTGTCAACAAACTGCTCAACGAAAAAGCCGCAGGAAAGAAAACCGGCACCATCGACCTGTTGTGGATCAACGGGGAGAACTTCAAGAATGCGAAACAGGCCGGCCTGCTGTTCGGTCCGTTTGCCAGGCACCTGCCCAATGTACAGCAGCATGTGGACCCGGACAGCATCACCCATGATTTCGGGTTTCCCGTGGACGGATATGAAGCCCCTTTTGGCCGGGCTCAGTTCGTGTTCGAGTATGACAGCGCACGAATGGACACCCCGCCGGACACGGTGGCAGCCTTCAAGCGGTGGATCATGGACAATCCCGGACAGTTCACCTATCCCCAGCCCCCGGATTTCACCGGATCCGCCTTTGTCCGCCACATCTTCTATGCCGTGACCGGCGGACACGAACAATACATGACCGGATGGAACCCGGACCTGTATGAAAAAAAAACGCCCCTGCTGTGGGAGTGGCTCAACCAAGTCAAGCCGTTTTTATGGCAGAAGGGACAGACCTATCCCAGGGACAGCGCATTTCTGGACACCCTGTTTGCCAGGGGAGAAGTGGCTTTGGGGATGTCCTACCATCCTCCCCATGCCCAAAACATGATTCTCGAAGGCAGCTATCCGGACACGGTGAGGACCTTTGTTTTGCAGGACGGGTCCATTTTCAACACCCATTTCACGGCCATTCCCTTTAACGCCCCCAACAAGCCGGGCGCCATGGTGCTGGCCGATTTCCTGGTATCCGTGGATGCCCAGGTGTCCAAATTCATGCCGGAGAACTGGGGGGATTTTCCGGTCCTGGACATGAACCGGCTCAGTGCATCGGACCGGCAGCGGTTTGAGGCTGTGGATCTGGGACCAGCCACCCTGACACCGGAGACCCTTGCCGACACCGCTGTCCCGGAAATCCCGGCCCCTTACCTGGAAGCCCTGGAACGGGACTGGAAAACCAATGTCCTGGACAGGTAACCCAGATCGCAGCCGGGTTCCACCGGGGCTGATCCTTTCCATGGGAATCACAAACAACCGGTTTGAAAAAGGTCATTGACCTGATGGGCAGGCACAATAGTAACGTCGGTCCGGTGCTGTTTTTTATCTCCGGCATAAACCAGTCCGCTGCCATTGGGAAGGTTCTCTGGAAAAATCTTTGCAATGTGGTTAAGGCCCTTGAAATAATCCCTTGTAAGGGTCATCCCGGCTTTGATTTCTATGGGAAAAAGATCGTTGCCAGTGACGCAGACCAGATCCACCTCATTACCCCGGCTGTCCCTGTAAAAATGCAGGTTGCTCTTTTTCCCCTGGTTGAACCGGTATTTTATGGCTTCGGCCACGACCATGTTTTCAAACAGATTGCCCCTGAGTGGATCACGTGTTACCTGGCCGGGATTTTCTATGCCCAGCAGATAAGCGGCCAGGCCCACATCGTAAAAATAGAGCTTGGGGGATTTGATCAGGCGTTTGGAAAGGTTGCCATGATAGGGCTGCAGCAGAAAAATGATGTAACTGGCTTCGAGAATTGAAATCCAGTTACGGGCGGTGGTGTGGGATACGCCGGAGTCATTGGCAAGGCTGTTAAGATTGAGCAGCTGTCCGCACCGCCCGGCGCACAGCCGGACGAATCGCTGGAACAGGTGCAAGTCTTTTATGTTCGTGAGCTGTCTTAAATCCCGCTGGATGTAAGTTTCAAAATAATCCCCCAGGGCCTGGACCGGATCCAGCTGCTTATCCCATATGCGGGGATAGAATCCATGAAGAATCAGATGATCTATCGGGGGCAGGTGTTCTGCCGTTTGCAGCTCCGCCATGGTAAATGGCAGCAGTTTTAAAAGAGCGGTTCGGCCGGCCAGCGATTGATTGATGGCATGACTCACTTCAAACTGCTGGCTGCCGGTCAGGATGAAAAGGCCGTCTTGAAGGGTATCGTCAACCATGGGCTGGATATAGGAAACAAGATCAGGCGTCCGCTGAATTTCATCTAAAACCGCTCCATCTGGATACTGTGCAAGAAATGCCCGTGGATCATCTATTGCAAACTGCCGTATATCCGGAGATTCCAGATTGGCATAGGGTTTGTCTGGAAACACTTTCCGGCACAGGGTGGTTTTTCCGCTCTGTCTCGGGCCGGTGATGGTGACCACCGGGTATTTACCAGCCAGGGTCTGCAATACCGGTTCGATGATTCGATCTATCAGTGTCATATCTCAATCATTACGCCAAAAACGTGCAAATTGCAAATAGAACTTTCAAAATGCAACAATAATATGGGGGGCCGGTGGGCTCGCAGGGCGGCCCAGCAGTTTCTCCCATATCTGGGGGAGGGTATGGGAACTTGATTTTTGTAGAAGAAAGTATCGAAAAGGGATAGAGGGATAGGAAAAAAATTTACCCCTGATCCCAAAGATGGTATATTCCCGGCAGTTGTATCGGAAATAAAGAGGCATTCAAATCCAGATAAAAGCGCTGATCTGATGCACCGCAATTTACCGTTAGATTCCCGGGGAGCGTATGCGACATCACCATGCCGGATATTGAACAGACACAGCAGTTTCTCACAGATACAGGGTGGGCTTATCTGAAGGCCCTGGAGCAGGACTGGAAAACCCATGTCCTGGACAGGTAAGCCGGGGAACCGCAAAGTCACCCTGGGGCTGATACTTCGGCTCACTCCCCTGCTGCTGCCCTTTGGGGTGCTGTTCTGCGGCGGGGTGTTTCTGACCGTGTGCCAGTCCTTCGGCGTTTTAACTCCCCTTCCTTCCACCGGCGGGATCCTGGCAGCCTATGGCGTGATCCTTTCAGACCCCTCTTTTTTCGATTCCTTTGGCTTTTCCATGGGGGTGGCCCTGGCCTCTGCCGCCGGGTCCGTGGCTCTGGGCACCCTGCTGGCCTACCGGGTCTGGCAGCTGCCCAAGGCCCTGGCCGGAGCGGCCCTGGTATACAAAATCCCGCTGATCCTGCCCCACATTGCCGTGGCGTTTGTGGTGCTGGTGTTCTGGAGCCGCTCGGGCATCCTGGCCTCTGCGGCCTTCCACCTGGGCCTGATCCAGGCCATGCACGAGTTTCCCAACGTGCTGTATTCGGGCTGGGGAATGGGCATGGTCCTGGCCTATACCCTCAAGGGCACTCCTTTTGCCATGCTGCTGATCCTGGCGCTTCTGGTGCGGTTCGATGTCCGGCAGATTCAGACGGCGGCCATGCTCGGGGCATCCGGATGCCGGATCTTTCTTGCCGTTGTACTGCCCCGGCTGGCCCCGGCGATGCACACCAGTTTCATCATCCTGTTTCTCTACAGTTTCGGGGCTTTTGACATCCCCTACATCTTGAGTGAAAGCCGGCCCGGCATGCTCAGCCTGAATGTGTTTGACCTGTATTTCAGGCATGACCTGGCCAGACGTCCTGAAGCCATGGCCATTCTGACACTGATGTTCGGCTTTGCCGTGCTGTTCATTATCGCCTATTCCAGAGCCGTCACCCGCCTGGAGAACGGGGTGCGGAAACTGTGAAAAAAACCCGGCTTATGCCCCACGTGATGACCCTGCTGGTCCTGGTGATCCTGTTCGCCCTGCCTGCCGCCATTCTGGTACTGGTGGGCCTGGCCCCGGGGTGGCGGTTTCCGGACCTGTGGCCGGAACGGTTTTCCATTGCCGGCATCGAATTTCTGATCACCCACCGGGATCAGATTGTTTCCTCCCTGGTTTCGTCCTTTTTCTATTCTCTGGCCACGGTGTTCGTCACGCTGGGCATGTGCCTGACCCCGGCCGCCGTTTTTGCCAGGCAGCCGTTTCCCGGCAGACAGGTGCTGGAAGCGCTGCTGCTCACCCCGGCCCTGGTGCCGCCCATGACCTTTGCCATGGGCCTGCATGTGGTGTTCATCCGGCTGTCTTTAGCCGACACCGTGGCAGGCGTGGTCCTGATCCTGGCCCTGTTCAGCTACCCCTACATGTTCCGGGCCCTGGTGGCGGGATTCCAGACCATGGGAGAAGACTACCGCACCTGTGCAAGGAACCTGGGGGCTTCTCCGGCAAGGATTTTCTGGCAGGTGGAACTGCCGCTTCTGGTGCCGGCCGTGATCGCCGGCGGCAGCGTGGTGTTTCTGGTGGCATTTTCCGAATACTTTCTGGTCTTTCTCATGGGCGGGGGGACCGTGCCGTCGTTTACCGGGTTTCTGATGCCGCTGCTCTCCTCCTCCAACCGGTCCCTGGCGGCATGGCTGACCCTGATCTTCCTGGTGCTGCCCATCCTTTTGTTTTTCATCCTGGACTGGACCCTGATGCGGACCTATCGAAAAAAAGGCATGGCCTGATGCCGGGGGCATCTCCCTGGACAACCCTTGGACAACTCTGTTCATGGAATGGATGAATCCTGTTCATATCGGTCCATGAAAACAATGCGTTATACATCCCTGTCTAAAATGTGATAAGGTTTTGGACACGTACGAAAGGGTCAATAATCCAAAAAAACAGCCAAGGAGAATGAAAATGACGTTGTCATTCCATCATGAAACCTGTTCCGGGTGCCGGGCCTGTGAACTGGTGTGTTCACTGCAGAACTTCAAACTCATCAATCCGTCCAAAGCCATGCTGCGGGTGACGGCCCAGTTCCCCGAGCCGGGCCGCTATGACGTGAAAATCTGCAACCAGTGCGGAGAGTGTGCCGAGGCCTGTCCCACCGGGGCGATCCATCTGGTCAAAGGCACCTGGCGCATTGACATGAAAAAATGCGACGGCTGCCTTGCCTGCGTTTCCGCCTGTCCGGAAGACGTGATGATGGTCAATGATGACGGGATGCCCTACAAATGCATCAACTGCCGGCAGTGTGCGGACGTGTGTCCCAGAGATGCACTGAGTTTCAACTAGCGGAGAAGGAGAAGAATCATGTTATACGGATACGCAGGACACACGCTGAGGATCGATCTGAGTACCGGTGCCGTTGAAAAGGAACCCCTGAAACAGGAATGGGTGGACGAATTTATCGGCGGCCGGGGATTCACCGCCAAAATTCTGTACGATGAAACTCCGCCGGGCGTCGATCCCTTAGGCCCGGACAACCGGTTCGTCATCGCCATGGGGCCGTTGAGCGGCCTGTTTCTGCCGGCGGCCGGCAAGACCCATTTCGCGGCCAAATCCCCGGCCACAGGCGGATACGGGGACAGCAACATGGGGGGGCATTTCGGGGTCACCATGAAATACGCCGGCTATGATGTCACCATATTGACCGGGCAGGCCAAAGACCCCTCTTATATTTTTATTGACAATGACACTGTGGAGATCCGGCCGGCCTCCCATCTGTGGGGCAAAGGCTCCACCGAGGTGGAAGAGATCCTGAAAACAGACCTTGGCCAGGAATTCCAGATTCTGACCATCGGCGAGGCAGGTGAGCGCATGGTCAATTTTGCCTGCATCTCCCATGATTTCGGGCGCCAGGCCGGCCGCACCGGCATCGGTGCGGTCTTAGGATCCAAAAATATCAAAGCCATTGCCGTGCGCGGCACCCAAGACATCCCCGTGTTCGACCCCAAGGGCCTGCTCAAAAAAGGCAAAGCCACCTATGCCGCCTGCCGGGAAAAACCCGGGTTCACGGGCTGGACCCCGGAAGGCACGGCCGGCATCACCAACTGGTGCAATGATGTGGGGGCCCTGCCCACCCGCAACTTTGCCACCTCCCACTGCGATTATGCCGACAAGATCAACGGCAAAGCCATCCTGGACGAGCTGAAAATCACGGACAAGGGATGTTTTTCCTGCCCCATCCCCTGCGGCAAGTACGGGCTGGCAAAAACCGGAAAAGGCAATAAATATGTGGAAGGCCCGGAATATGAAACCCTGGCCCTGGTGGGCAGCAACTGTGAGCTGTCCGACATCCATGGCGTGGCCCATGTCAACTGGGTCTGCGATGAGCTGGGGCTGGACACCTGCTCGGCCGGGGCCGTGGTCGCGTTTGCCCTGGAATGTTACGAAAAAGGCCTGATCTCAAAACAAGACATGGGCATGGACGTGAAATGGGGAGACCTGGATTCCATTGTCTTTCTCCTGGAGAAAATCGCGAAAAGAGAGGGCATCGGCGATGTGCTGGCCGACGGGGTGCAGAAGGCCGCTGAAAAGATCGGCGGCGGCAGCTCCAAATTCGCCATCCATGTCAAGGGCCTGGAATGGACCGGGTATGAATCCAGAAATGCCCCCGGCATGATGCTGGGCTACATGACCGCGGATGTGGGGGCCCACCACAGCCGGTGCTGGGTGCTGGGATCGGATGTGGCCAATGCCGTGGGTGGCAGCCAGGACGCCAATGTCCATGATCTCATCTCCCAGGGTGCGGATTTCGAGACCATCCCCAAGGCAGACCACAAAAACGTGGTGCCCCTTGTGCTCAAGTCCCAGCACCTGCGGCCGGCATTCGACATCCTGGGCACCTGCCGGCTCCAGTACATGGAGATCGGCCTGGAAACCCATTACTATGAAGAACTTTACTATCACGCCACCGGGAAAAAACTGGATTTCAATAAGGACCTGCTGCACCTGTCCGAAAAAATCTGGCATCTGAACCGGATGTTCAACAGGCGGGAGATCCCGGATTTCGGCCGGAAATACGATTATCCGCCCCCGCGGTTTTACGAAGAGCCCATCCCGTCCGGCCCCAACAAGGGCCACAAGGTGGAATTCGCCGTGATCGAAGAGATGCTGGATGCTTATTACGCGGCCCGGGGCTGGGATGAAAACGGCATCCCCACCAAAGACACACTGGAAAAGTTCAATCTGGCGGTTGAATGATCTCCATCACTCTGAATATGTCTGAAAGCCTGCTGAGCATCCTCAGGGATGCCGGCAGGCCCGGACAGCCGACCCGCCGGATCCGGGTGCAAACAGGCACCCCGGTCCGGCAGGTTTTGATAGACCAGGGCATCAGCCCTTTGCTGGTGCCCCTGATTTTTCTGGACAGCCGGAAAATTTCCGTAGACACACCCCTGGAAGCCGACGGTGTCCTGACCCTGCACGGTCCTCTGGCCGGGGGGTGATACCTTTCGACGACGCCGGTCCTTATATCCCGGCCCGGCTGCTGCAGACCGAAGACGTCCCCCCCTGTTATCCTGAACGGCTTCCCACAGAATTCAGTAAATCTTGAAATATTTGGTGTTGGAGCTGAGCATGATATGGGTTTCGGTGAAAGAGACGTTTTTGATCCTGCCAAGCCCGCCGGCAAAAATAAAATCGTTCAATTCGCTGATGGAATCCACCAGCACCTCCACAAAGAGATCATACTTCCCGGTTGTCGCCCACACCGCCGTCACCTGGGGCAGGCGCTCAATTTCCTCCATGGTTTTGGAATGAGACCGGTCATACAGGTTGACCCCCAGCAAGGCACTGACCTTGTGAGAAAGGCCAAAAGGATTGATTCTGGCCTCCAGTTTTAAAATATTTTTCTGAATGAGGCGGTTCACGCGGTTGGCAATGGTGCTCTCAGACACATCCAGCTCTTTGGCGATACTTTTATAGGATTGTCTTGCATTTTTCTGAAGTGCCTTGATGATATAGATCTCCAGCTCATCAAGGTTGCCGTCCATCAATGTCATAAGCAAATCCCCCTTGTCAGAGCGGGCCCATTTAATCTTGAAACCCGGACAGTGTTTCCGTGTGACATCCTTATTCTATCTCCCCATATATCCTATTTCATTCATAAAAAATAGCTGTTTTCCTGTTCGGCCCGATGTTCGCACCATAGAGCAACGGCCTTTTTGAATACTCGATCCATAAAAAATATACATTTAAAATCTATTTACCATAAAAAAAAATAAAAAAAATGCTTGACACATAAAAAATGCCCGGTTATGTATAAAACACATACGATCCGAAAACCCGATTGAACGGCATCAACCATTGAACACACAAGGGGAACATCATGATCAATTCAGCATCCACCCAGGCCAAACAGCCCTTTTTGAGAATTTTGACCCAGGATCAGATTTATGAGATCCGGCGGGCCGCCTTTGACATCATGTACAGCGTCGGGTTCAAAGTGCTCCATGCCGGCGCCCGTGAGATGCTCAAAAAAGCCGGCGCCGTGGTGGAGGGCGAACGGGTCCGGGTGCCGGAATTCATTGTCAAGCAGTGCCTGGTGACCGCACCCAACGGCTTCACCCTGTATGACCGCCTGGGAAACCGCGCCTTGGAAGTGGAGGGCCGTAAAAGCTACTATGGCACGTCCACGGGCAGTCCCCGAACCAAGGATGCCCGGACCGGTGAAATCCATCCCACCACGGTGGCGGATATCGGCATCGGTGCCAGGGTGGCGGATGCATGTGAAAACATCGACTGGGTCATGCCCATGGGATCTTCCCAGGATGTACCGTCCATTGTTTCGGACCTGTATGATTTCGAGGCCGTGGTCACCAATACCACCAAACCCGTCGTGTTTCTGGGATATTCGGGCCGGGGCACCCAGCTGGTGTTTGACATGGCCGCCGAAATCGCCGGGGGCATGGACAAATTGAGGCAGAAACCCTTCCTGGCCGTCTATCCGGAACCCATCAGCCCCCTGGTACAACCGGAAGAAACCATTGACCGCATCTTTGCAGCCGCCGACCATTTCATCCCCCAGGTTCCGGGACCGGCGGTTCAGATGGGAGCGACCGGTCCCATGACCATGGCCGGTGTGATCACCATGATTACGGCCGAATCCCTGATGTGTCTGGTTCTGGCCCAGCTCAGACAGCCCGGCTGCCCGGTATGTCTGAGCGGCAATGTCCAGATCCTGAACATGTCCACCGGCGTGTTCGGGGTGGGGTATCCGGAAATGAGTTTAGGCATCTCGGCCCAGGCCGAGGTGGCCCAGTCCTTTGACCTGCCCACCTGGGGATATGCCGGATGCACGGATGCCAAAACAGTGGATGCCCAGGCCGGCCTGGAGAGCGGGTTCTCCATCATCACCCAGGCCCTGGCCGGACTCAACCTGATCCATGATGTGGGGTACCTGGACCAGGCCATGGTCTGTTCCGCGGCCCAGCTGGTCCTTGGCAACGAGGCCATCGGCATGACCCGGAAATTCATGGAAGGCATCCGGGTGGATGCCGGCACCATCGCCCGCCAGGTGATCGAAGACATCGGCCCGGGCGGGCATTATCTGGCCCACAAACATACCCTGTCCCACTGCCGGAATGCCATCTGGGGGTCCAGGCTGCTGGCCAGAGAACCGTATGAACGCTGGCAGGAAAAAGGGGAAAAAGACATGGCTCAAAGGATCCAGGAGCGCCTGGCAGACATTCTGGACAACCACAAGGTCCCGGCCATCGATGACAAAGTGATGGCACGGGTCAGAGACATCCGGGATGCAGGGGTCAAGGAACTGACACAGGCCTAGCTGTGTCACCGTTCCTTTGTTCTTAATCTGTCCCAAAAAAATCGCCGGAAACAGGACACGGGCGAAACACCAGAATTTTGCCCGGACAAAAATGGCAATAACTGATTGAAATATAAACACATTTTAAATGTAAACAAATAATACAGATAATAATGAGGACACCTGAGATGAACCAGAAAACAGATGCCATCATCATCGGATGCGGCATCATTGGCAACTGTATCGCGTTTGAACTGGCCAAAAAAGGCTATCGCACTTTGAGCATCGACAAAATGGGAGACTCCGGCGCCGGATCCACGTCAGGTTCCTGTGCCATTGTCCGGGCCCATTACTCCACCCTGGAAGGCGTGGCGTTTGCCTGGGAAGGCTTCAAGATCTGGCAGAACTGGGAGGACTACTGTGAAGTGAAAGATCCCTGGGGCATGGCCCGGTACAACCAGTGCGGCTCCATCATGATCAAATCCCGGGACCGGAACTGGAAAAAAATTGCCGCCCACTGGGATACGGTGGGGGTTCCTTATGAAAACTGGGATGCACAGACATTGTCTGACCGCATGCCCATCCTGAGCAACCGGGAATTCTGGCCCCCGACCCGGCCGGAAGACGATGCGGATTTTTTCAGTGAAAGAACCACCCGGCTGGAAGGCGCGCTGTTCTGCCCGGAGGCCGGTTACATGTCCGACCCGAAACTGTCCGCCCATAACGTCCAGGTGGCGGCGGAGTCCAAAGGGGCCCGGTTCCTGTTCAATGCTCAAATTGTAAAAATTCTGACAGACAACCACCGGGTGACCGGTGTGGAGCTCAAAGACGGCCGGCGGTTTGAGGCCGGTATCGTGATCAACGTGGCCGGCCCCCATTCCAGCCGCATCAACCAGATGGCCGGTGTGGCGGAAAAAAACAACATCAAGACCCGGCCGGAACGGCATGAAGTGTCTTTTGTCCCCGCCCCGGCAGGATTTGATTTTGAATCCAGAGGCGCCCAGATTTCCGACGGCGACAACGGCATCTACCTGCGCCCGGAAGTAGGCAATTCCATTCTGGTGGGCAGTGAAGATCCCCGGTGCGATATCCACCAGTGGGTCGAGGACCCGGACGACTTCAACCGGAACACCACCGACGACCAGTGGCGGGCACAGGTATACCGGGCGGCACGGCGGATGCCCCAGCTGGGGATTCCCAACACCCGGAAAGGCTTTGCCGAACTCTACGATGTATCCAGCGACTGGCTCCCCATTTACGACAAGAGCGATCTCAAGGGTTTTTACATGGCCATCGGGTCTTCGGGCAACCAGTACAAGAATGCCCCGGTGGCCGGGATGATGATGGCGGAACTGATTGAATACACCGAAAAAAAAGGGCAGGACCACGACCTGCACCCGTTGCAGTTCCTGCTGCCCCGAACCGGCGTCACCCTGGACATGCGTGCCTTTTCCAGGAACCGGGAGCTCAACCCGGACAGCACCTATTCGGTGATCGGGTAATACACCCATGCATCCGCCGTCACAGGCGAAGGGAGGATTCATGACGATGGACACGATTCCGGAAAGACATCCGGACAGCAAACCGGATCAGCTGGATCAGAATGTAGAAAAGATCCGTGACCTGGCATTCCGCATCCTGGAAGAGATCGGAATCAGAATCCTGTCTGAAAAATATCTGGACATCCTTTCAGACAAGGGGGCGGATATCCGGGACCGCCGGATCTATTTTTCACGGGCCCGGATCAGGGAACTCCTGTCTTCAGCTCCCCGGTCATTCACCCTTCATGCCCCCAATCCCGAACACACCGTTTCCATCGGCACCGGAGAATCCAAACTGGCGGCCGGGTACGGCTGCTCTTCCATCATCCATGCCAGGGGGCACAAGCGCAATGCGGTCCTGGCCGATCACGTGGAGCTGGTCAAGCTGATCCACCAGTCCGGTTTTTTCAGCATCAACGGCGGGATCCTGGCCCAGCCCTCAGACGTGCCCGCAGACAAAAGCCACCTGGCCATGCACTATACCACGCTGGTCCATTCGGACAAATGCATCATGGGCATGCCGGGCACCGCACAGGCCATGGAAGAGATCATGCACCTGTCCGCCCTCCGGCTGGGGGGAGAGGCAAAATTCAAACAGGCCCCGGCCGTTGTCACCATGGTCAGTCCGGTCAGCCCGTTGCAGGTGGATGAGATGCTGCTCAACTCCATTGAAACCGCGGCCCGGTACCGCCAGCCCGTGATGGCATCCCCGGGGATTGCCGCCGGTACCACCGGCCCGATTGACCTGGCCTCCAATGTGGCTATGGCAACGGCCGAATCCCTGGCCACCATCCTGATGACCCAGATGTTTCATCCGGGAACCCCCGTGATCTTCGGCATTCAATGCTATGGCGCGGACATGACCACCGGAAATATCTCCATCGGATCTCCGGCCTATGCACTTCAGGCCAGGTACTGCGCGGCTTTGGGAAAACATCTCGCCCTGCCCACCCGGGCCGGGGGCGCCACCACGGATGCCAGGTCCCTGTCCGCCCAGGCCGGTTATGAAAGCATGCTGTCCATGTTCACGGCCATGCAGAACCAGGTCAGCCTGATTGTTCACAGTGCAGGCATCCTGGACAGCTTTGCCGGCATCAGTTTCGAGAAACTGATCATGGACCTTGAAATCATCCGCATGGCCCGGTTCTACCTGGATGACATGGAAGTTTCAAATGACACGCTGAATTTCAACCTGATCCGGGAAATCGGCCCCGGCGGCCTGTTCCTGACCGCCATGGACACCCTGAAAAAATGCCGGACCCATGCCTGGACCCCGGCCGTGTCATCCAGGGGGCCCCTGAACGGCCTGTCCTTTGATGACAAACTGCTGCAGAACATCGAAGACGCCCGGCAAAAAATGCTCGCTGCCTATGTGCAACCGGAAATCGATCCGGCTGTTCTGGAACCGATGAACCGGTACATGGTGGAAAAGGGACTGGCCCCGGACACCCTGCCCCGGTTTGCACCTGAAACCCCTGTTTCAACCCCAACCACTAATGAATGGAGGAACTCATGAAAAAATCGTTACTGTCCCTGCTCACCCTTGTACTGGTCATCATGGTCACATCCGGCAATCTCCTGGCGGCCCAGCGATGGCGGATCGCCGGAATAGCACCGGTGGACCATGCCAGCACCAGAATTCTCAAGGCCGCGGCCGATGAGATCAATGAAAAAACCGACAACAGGTTCAAACTCAAGGTCTACCCGGCCAGCCAGCTCGGAGATTACACCCTGGTGCTCAACGAAGTGGCCCAGGGGGCCATTGAACTGGCGGACATTTCGATCACCCCCCAGCTGGACAAACGCCTGGGGATCGTCTACATGCCCGGCCTGGCACCCACATATGACGATATCGACCGGGTCTATGCCAAAGGGTCTCATTTTTACGACCTCTATGAAACCATTCTGGCGGAACACAATGTCAAGCTCCTGGGACTGGATGTCCAGGGATTTGCCGGCGTGGGCATGGTCAAAGAGCCCAAAAACCCCAAAGATATCGATGTGTCCAAGGACGCCATGATCCGGGTGCCCCCCATCGAAACCTGGAAAATCGTAGCCGAAGCCCTGAACTACAAAACCGTCACCATCCAGTGGGGAGATCTGTATCCGGCCATGCAGACCGGTGTCTGCGACGGCTGGATAGCCGGCACCCCGTCCTGGAACTACATTGCGTTCAAAGACCTGCTCAAGTATTACATCCCTTACAACACCACCGTGGATTCCACGGCCTACATCATGAGCATGGACAAATGGAACGAACTGACCCCTGAAGAAAAAGAGATCTTCCAGGCCGCGTTCACCCATGCTGCCGCAGCCAGCCGCGAAAATGCCAGAAATGAAGATGCCGGGTATATCGAAAAAATGGAAGAGAGCGGCATCGAGATCATCCGGCTGACAGACGAGGACACCCGGCTGATCGCCCGGAAAGTCAAGGAAAAAGTATGGCCCGACCTGACCCGGATGCTGGGACAGGAGGTCATGGACAAACTGGATAAAGATCTCCAGTAACCGGATGTTTCAACCTTGAATGGACAATGGCACGGGAATGAGGGTGTGTGAACACTTGCGCATGGCTTCTGAACCGTGCCTGCCCGAGGAGGACCGATGACCCCTGTGGAGGACCATACCCAATCCATTATCCGCGGCTATCACACCTTTCTGGACACCCATGTTTTCTGGCAGAAATTCAGAAAATTCCATGTGGTTTTCCTGGTGCTCTCTTCGGTGTTGATTGCCGCGGCCATCTGCATAGCAGCGGCAATGCGCTATTTTTTCAAGCTGGATTTTTTCGGGATGGAAGAATACGTTCTGCTGGCAGCCAGTGTGCTGTACTTTATCGGCGCGGCCCAGGGCAGTTTTGAACGGTCCCACATCTCCGCCGATTTCATGGAAAACCTGGCCGCCAGAAAAGGCGGGCTCGGCAAACTGCTGGCGGTCCAGAAGACGATCGAACTCATCATGAGCTATGTGTTTGTCTACTGGGGGTTCCTGATGATTCGGTGGAGCATCGATGCCTGGCCGGTCACCCCGGTATGGCGGATTCCGTTTGTGGTCCCACAGGCCATTGTATGCCTGTCATTCATCCTGATGGCGGTGTATACCACGGCCCATTTCGTTCTTCTGATGAAAATCCTGTTCCGGAACCCGGCGAACTGAGGAGGTATCATGATTGTTTTAGGAACCATCTGTGTGCTGGTCGTACTGCTGATGATCGGTGTTCCCATTGTGTTCACCTTCGGGGCCGCCACTTTGTTCATCGCACTGGCCGGTGATTACAACATGGCCACCCTGCTGCCGGCCGGATACAACCGGATGAACAACATGGTACTGGTGGCCGTGCCCCTGTTCATCTATTCGGGTGCCCTGATCCAGAAAGGCAACATTGCCGAACCGCTCATCGGCATCGCGGAACTGGCCTTCAAGCGCGTGAAAGGGGCGCTGGCCATTGTGGCGGTCGTGGCATCGGCGGCGTTCGGTTCCATCTCCGGCAGCGCGGCCGCGACCCTGTCCTGCATGGGAACCATCCTGCTCCCCCGGATGTACCAGCAGAATTACCCCCGGGCCATTGCCAACGCCCTGGTGATCAATGCCTCTCCCTTAGGACTCCTGATCCCGCCGTCGGCGGACCTGATCCTCTATGCCTGGATCGCCCAGCAATCGGTGCTGGCCTGTTTTCTGGCCACGGTGTTTCCCGGCTTTATCCTGATGGCCCTGTTGATCGCCGTCAGCATGGTGCTGCTGAAAAACAACGACATGGAACAGGATCCGGAACTGGATAAGCCGTTGACCGCAGAGCTGGTCGCCCATCGGGTCAAGTTTGCCAGCCCGGCCCTGACCATGCCGGTCATTGTGCTCGGAGGAATTTACGGCGGGTTTGTCACGCCGACGGAAGCGGCGGCCGTGTCGATTCTGGCCGCGATCGTCCTGGGCCGGTGGGTGTACAAAGGCATTGACGGCAGAAGCTTTGTGGATGCCACGGTTGAAAGTGCGGTCACCTCGGGCGTGTTCATGGTCATGCTGTTTGTGGTGATGATCATGAGCCGGCTGTTCGTGTTCGAAGATTTTTCCCAGGTGATCCTGGATTTTCTGTACACGATTTCGGAAAACAAATGGGTGGTCCTGTTTCTGATCAACCTGCTCATGGTCATCATCGGCATGCTCATGGACGATGCCAGCGGCGTTTTGATCTCCACTCCCATCCTGCTGCCCATTGTCCAGGACTTAGGCATCTCCCCCATCCATTTTGCCGCCATCCAGGGGGTGAACCTGGGGATGGGCACCATCACCCCGCCCACGGCGCCTTTGCTCTATCTGGGGGCCCGGGTGGGCCGGACACCGGTGCCGCCCATGCTCAAACCCACCCTGTATTACATTATATTCGCCTGGATCCCGACCCTGGTCCTGACCACGGTTTTTCCGCAGATTTCTTTGTTTCTGCCGGAATTTTTCCTTGGATAAAATTTGGATAAACGCTCATAACAAACGAAAGGCAACCCATGAACACCATGAAAGCGCTGGTCAAGGCTGAACCGGCCCCCGGATTGTGGCTCCGGGATGTACCGGTGCCAGAGATTCAGCACAACGAAGTGCTCATCAAAATCGTCAAAACCGCCATCTGCGGCACCGATGTCCATATCTACAACTGGGATGCATGGTCTCAAAAGACCATTCCCGTGCCCATGACCATCGGGCATGAATTTGTGGGGACCATTGAAGCGGTGGGTTCCCATGTCACGGATTTCAAGAAAGGGGACCTGGTTTCCGGTGAAGGGCATCTCGTGTGCGGTCTTTGCAGAAACTGCCTGGCCGGCCGCCGGCACCTGTGCAAAAATACCCGGGGCGTGGGCGTCAACCGGGACGGAGCCTTTGCCCAGTACCTGGCCATCCCGGTGACCAATGTCTGGTATTGCGACAAAACGATTTCCACGGAGGTACTGGCCTGTTTCGACCCCCTGGGCAACGCCACCCACACGGCCCTGTCCTTTGACGTCCTGGGAGAGGATGTGCTCATCACCGGGGCCGGCCCCATCGGATGCATGGCCGCAGCCATTGCCCGGCATGCCGGGGCCCGGCATGTCGTGGTCACGGACGTGAACCCCTTCCGCCTTTCCCTGGCTGAAAAAGCCGGGGCCACTTTGACCGTTGACGTCAGCCGGGACACCGTGGCCAACGCCCAGAAAACCCTGGGGATGAAGGAGGGGTTTGATGTGGGCCTGGAGATGTCCGGCAATCCGGCAGCCCTGAACACGATGCTGGACAACATGTGCCACGGCGGCAAGATCGCCCTGCTGGGCATCATGCCGGACAACACCGCCATTGACTGGAACCAGGTGGTCTTCAACATGCTGACCATCAAGGGAATCTACGGCCGGGAAATGTATGAGACCTGGTACAAGATGACCTCCATGATCCAGACCGGGCTGGATATCTCTTCTCTGATCACCCACCGGTTTCACTATACCGAGTTTGAAAAAGGATTTGAGGTGATGCGGTCCGGACAATCAGGCAAGGTCATCCTGGAGTGGGAATAACACAATCTATCAATTCTGACGGGAGCAGAAGATCATGAGCACAGACTCACTGGACATCTCATTGACACAGGAAATCAACCAGCTGAAGGAGGAGGGCCGGGCCAAGCCGCCCGAGCGTATCATCACCGGGTATGTCCCGCCCAAAGGAGACCGGGGACCCCGGTACCGCCTGGCCGGCAATGACAAGGAGTTCATTCGGATGAATTCCAATTCTTACCTGTCGCTGTCCAACCATCCGGACCTGATTACGGCGGCGGACGAGGCCACCCGTGAATTCGGGGTCGGGCCGGGGGCGGTGCGGTTCATCGACGGCACCTTCATTCACCATGTGAATCTGGAAGAGAACATCGCCGAATTTGTCAAGAAACCGGCCGCCAAAATTTTCAACTCCGCCTACACGGCCAACTGCGGCCTGGCACTGGCCATTTCCGGTAAAAAGACCCACTGGATCGGGGACCAGCTCAACCACAATTCCATTATCCGGGCCATGCGCATCAGCAATGTGCCCAGTGAGAACAAAGGCATTTACCGGCACAATGACATGGCGGACCTGAAACGCTGCCTGGATGCGGTCCCCCCGGACATGGACCGGGTGGTGGTGATTTTTGACGGAATTTTCAGCATGAGAGGCGATTTTGCCCCCATCAACGAGATCGTGGAGATCTGCCGGACATATGAGGATCGGTTCAAAGACGGGGTGATCACGGTGGTGGATGACTCCCATGGCATCGGAGCCTTTGGCCGAACCGGCCGGGGGACCCCGGAACATGCCGGTGCCTGGCCCGACGTGGTGGTGGGGACTTTCGGCAAGGCGTTCGGGGTCAACGGCGGATTCATTGCCGGCAGCCCCACCCTGATCGAGGCGGTGCGGCAGAAAGCGGACACCTATATCTACACCAACCCGTTGAGCGTGGCCGACTGTGCCGCCGCAGTCAAGGCCCTGGAGATCTGCGACGGCCCGGAAGGACAGGCCCTTCTCAAACACCTGGGGGAACAGACGCAGCGGTTCCGCAACGGCCTGGACCGGCTGGGCCTGGAATCCATTGACGGTCCCCATCCGGTGGTGCCGCTCATGGTCCGGGACACCGCCAGAACCCATGAACTGGTATCTTATCTGTATGACCATGGGGTCCTCGTGGTCGGGCTGACCTTTCCGGTGGTGCCGAAAGGGGATGAAACCATCCGGTTCCAGGTCAATGCCTGTCATACGCCGGCGGACATCGACCGGGTCCTGGAGATTCTGGCGGGATTTTTCAGGAAATGACACAAACCCGGCTTTTTTCCCAACTCCTTGAATTGGATGATAAATCAGTGTAGGATATAAAAATTGGCCCGGCGGCAACCACTTCGGTCCGGGCATGATTTACCCATTTTAACAAGGAGAAGGCAGCATGGAACCTGATAAATTCAGAGAATCCAGACAGGAAATAAACCGCATGTGTAAAAACGTGCATACGCTGATCGACCGGAAAGACCTGGAAGAATCCAAGGCAGGATATGAAAAGGTGAATGAACGGCTGAAAATTCTCAAACCCCAGGCGGAAGGGGAAATCCAGAAACGGTCGGTCAAAAATCTGGGGATCAAACTGAAAAATCTCTCCACCCTGATCCGCAAACTCAAACCCAAATCCGGCGGCACCCGGAAATCCGGCAAGGCCGGGATTGTCTGGGATGAAACCCGTCTGGCTCAGCTGAGCCCCGTGTTTCTGGAGAAAATGATTCAGAACATGGGCACGGATGACCAGGCAGCAATTCGTCTGGGCACGACCGGAAAAGGGATCCGTCCCAACTATCAGATCCATTTCAGCGATCAGACCATTACCGCCTACAGCGGCGCCAGCCACCAGCCCAACCAGAAGCCCGGTGCCGCCAAAACAAAAAACATTTCTCCGCCTTTTTCCAGAACGGTTATTGAAACCGCGCTGGCCCAAAATGCCCAAAAAGAGAACTGATTCATGAAAAAGATCCTATTGATATGTCTGGTATGGGGCATCGGTCTGATGGTTTCGGCGCCGGTATGCGGCGGTGACACGTCGGCCCGGGAACAGCTTTCGACCAGCATCGATGCCATAGTGGCGGTTCTCAAGGATGAATCCCTGAAAGGGGAAGAGAAAACGACCCAGCGGCGGGAGGCCCTGCGGGAAAAGATCTATGAGCGGTTCGATTTTGAAAAAATGTCCCAGTTCAGCCTGGGGCGCCACTGGCGGGGCAGAACCGCTGAAGAACGCCGGACCTTCATGACCCTGTTTTCCCGGCTGCTGGAAAACACCTATGTGGGAAAGATTGAATCCTATACCGATGAACAGGTGACTTACGTCAAGGAACAGGTCAGGGACGACAAAGCCCAGATCGATACCAAAATTATCACCGACACCATTGAAATCCCCATCGATTACCGGATGTACCGGACCGGTGACGGCCAATGGCTGGTATACGACCTGGTGGTGGAGGGGGTCAGCCTGGTGGCCAACTACCGGTCCCAGTTCACCCAGATGCTGGACTCCGGCACGTTTGAATCCCTGATCCTTGAACTGGAAAAAAAAGCGGGGTCCAATTCCTGAGCCGCTAACCATTTTCTAATAGTTTCCTCATCATTTGTTAAACAAATCCTTGTAAAAAAGGGGTAATTTCACGGTCAGTTGAGTGAATAACCCCTTTTTTTATCAAGGTGACCATGTCTTCTTCCAATTTGCTGCTGGTACTGCTGATGCTTTCGACCGCCGGATATTATCTGGGCCGGAAAAAAGCGTTTGCAGTGGCGGACGCCACCGGCAGGGGACAGCGTGTGCTGCATTCCAGACCCACCTATTACGGGGCACTGGCTGCGTTGTGGTGCGCCGTCCCGGCCCTGGCGGTGTTTTCGTTCTGGCAGGCCTTTGAATCCTCCATGATCACCCAGCTGGTGATCGCGGGTCTGCCGGCGGACCTCCAGGCACTGCCTTCCGATCGCCTGGGCCTGCTGATGAATGATATCAGAAACCTGGTGAATGCCGATATCGTCGGCGGTGAAGTCACTCCGGCCGTCCAGGCGGCGGCGGATCACTATACACGGCTCCGGTCCATCAGTGATGCGGCCCTGGCCGTGCTGGCCGTCACCGTCGGCATCTGCGGGATTCTGTTTGTACAAAAAAAGATATCCCCTTCCGTGAGGGCCAGAAACCATGTGGAAACCATGATAAAAGTTCTGCTGGTGGCCTGCGCATCCATCGCCGTGTTCACCACTGTGGGCATTGTGCTGTCGGTGCTGTATGAGGCGATCCGGTTTTTCAAGATCATTCCGGTTCATCAGTTTCTCTTCGGTCTGGACTGGAGCCCCCAGATGGCCATCCGGGCCGACCAGGTCGGGTCTTCCGGGGCATTCGGCGCCATTCCGGTATTCATGGGGACCCTGCTGATTTCAGCGATCGCCATGTGCGTCGCGGTGCCGGTCGGTTTGATGTCGGCCATCTATCTGTCGGAGTATGCGGACAAACGGTTCCGGGCCGTGGTCAAACCCCTGCTGGAGATTCTGGCCGGAGTTCCCACCGTGGTATACGGTTTTTTTGCGGCCCTGGTGGTCGCGCCCATGATCCGGAACGCCGGCATCACCCTGGGCCTGGACGTGTCTTCGGAAAGTGCGCTGGCCGCTGGTCTGGTCATGGGCATCATGATCATTCCCTTTGTCTCTTCCCTGTCTGATGATGTGATCAATGCCGTGCCCCAGTCCTTGCGGGACGGGGCTCTGGGCCTGGGTTCCACCCACAGCGAAACCGTCCGCCTGGTGGTCCTGCCCGCTGCCCTTCCCGGGATTGTGGGCGGGGTACTGCTGGCGGTGTCCCGGGCCATCGGCGAGACCATGATCGTGGTCATGGCCGCCGGTCTGGCCGCCAACCTGACCGTGAATCCCTTGAAAACCGTGACCACGGTAACGGTTCAAATCGTCACCCTGCTGGTGGGGGACCAGGAATTCGACAGCCCCAAGACCCTGGCCGCATTTGCCTTAGGCTTGATACTGTTCGTCATCACCCTGATCCTGAATGTCATTGCACTGGTGGTGGTGCGTAAATACAGAGAACAATATGAATAATTCTTCACATCGAGCCCGTCAGGGCGCCCGGACAATGGACATCGTGAATCAGGGCCTGGCCCGCCGGTACCGGGCGGAGAAACGGTTCCGTTTTTACGGAGCGGCCGCCATTGTCATTTCCATGATCTTTCTGACGTTTCTGTTTGTCAGCATTTCGGTCAACGGATACACCGCATTTCAGCAGACCTATGTTCAGCTGGATATCCACCTGGATCCTGACATGCTGGATGCCGGGTCTTTGGCGGATGCCGATTACCAGGGCATGATCAAACAGTCTCTTGCTGGCATGTTTCCGCACGTCGAAACCCGGAAGGAAAAGCGGCAGCTGTACGGCATGGTCAGCAACGGGGCCGCGTTCCAGCTTCGGGAGTATGTCAGAAAACATCAGAACCGGATCGGGTCCGTCATTCAGCTCTGGGTACCGGCGGATGATGATGTGGACATGGTCGCCAAAGGACATATCGACCGGGAGGTGCCCGAAGCCGACCGCCGGGTCAAAGACAATCAGATGGCCTGGATCGACCGGTTCCAGGAACTGGGACGGCTGGAAAAACGGTTTAACACCACGTTCTTTACCGCCGGTGATTCCCGGGAACCGGAGCTGGCAGGAATCCGGGGGGCTGTGGCCGGATCCGTCTACACCCTGCTGGTCACCCTGGTGCTGTCCTTTCCCATCGGGGTGGCCGCCGCCGTGTACCTGGAGGAGTTTGCGCCCAGGAACCGGTGGACCGATCTGATCGAGGTGAATATCAACAACCTGGCCGCGGTACCGTCCATTGTCTTCGGTCTTCTGGGCCTGGCCGTGTTTCTCAATTTTTTCGGCCTGCCCAGATCCGTTCCCCTGGTGGGGGGGCTGGTGCTGACATTGATGACCCTTCCCACCATCATCATTGCCAGCCGGGCCGCCCTCAAGTCCGTACCGCCGTCCATCCGGGAGGCGGCCCTGGGAGTGGGGGCGTCCAGAAACCAGATGGTGATGCACCATGTGCTGCCCCTGGCCCTGCCCGGGATGCTCACCGGCACCATCATCGGCATGGCCCAGGCCCTGGGCGAAACCGCGCCCCTGCTCATGATCGGCATGGTGGCGTTTATCGTGGACATTCCCGGGGGATTCACCGATCCGTCCACGGTGCTGCCGGTGCAGATCTTTTTGTGGGCCGACAGTCCGGAGCGGGCGTTTCTGGAAAGGACATCGGCCGCCATCATGGTGCTGCTGGCGTTTCTGGTGACCATGAACGCTGCTGCCGTGTTCCTGCGGAAAAAGTTTGAAAGAAGATGGTAGTTTCTTGTCATGACAAAGGAACCTGTAACCAGTGTATGAATGGATGTTTCAATTATTTAACGAGAAGGAGAGAACCAATGAAAAAGGTATTGATTGCAAGTCTGGCCCTGGTATTTGCTCTGGGGCTGGGAAATGCGGGTGCGGCATCCAGGGATTACATTTCCATTGTGGGATCGTCCACAGTGTATCCGTTTGCCACGGTGGTGGCGGAAAATTTCGGTAAAACCACCGGGTTCAAAACCCCGACCATCGAATCCACCGGTTCCGGCGGAGGACACAAGCTGTTCGGTGCCGGTGTCGGGGTCGAATACCCGGATATCACCAATTCTTCCCGGCGGATCAAAAAATCGGAATTTGAAGCGGCGGCCGCCAACGGCGTGACCGAAATCATCGAGGTGAAAATCGGGTATGACGGCATCGTGATTGCCAACTCCAGCAAAGCCCCGCTGTTCAAGCTGAGCCGCAAAGACATCTTCCTGGCCCTGGCCAAGGATGTGCCTTCCGGAAACGAGGCCGGCAAAACGGTTCCCAATCCCCACAAAACCTGGAAAGATGTGAACTCCGAACTGCCGGACATCAAGATCGAAGTGCTGGGACCCCCGCCCACTTCCGGCACCCGTGATGCGTTTGTGGAACTGGCCATGGAAGAAGGCGGCAAAATGATCGGATGGATCAGGGATCTGGAAAAATCAGACAAAAAAGCCTTCAAAACCCTGACCCACACCATCCGTGAAGACGGCGCATATATCGAGGCCGGTGAAAACGACAACCTGATTGTCCAGAAGCTGGACACCAACCCCGATGCCCTGGGAATTTTCGGGTTCTCCTTTCTGGATCAGAACACCGACAAACTTCAGGGATCTCTGGTGGACGGTGTGGCGCCGGAATTTGAGGCCATTGCCGACGGCAGCTATCCGGTTTCCCGGCCCCTGTATTTTTATGTCAAGAAAGCCCATGTGGACAGCATTCCCGGTATCCGGGAATTTCTGGCCGAATTCACCAGCGAGAAAGCCTGGGGCAGTGATGGGTATCTCACGGACAAGGGCCTGATTCCCATGCCGGAAGCGGAAAGAGAAAAATTCCGTCAGGCAGTGGAAAATCTGACCCCGCTGTCCGCGTCGGATTTATAATCAACCGGACTGACTTTTGACCAATCCCTGCCGGAAGCGGTGTGTATCCGCTTCCGGCAGGGATTTTTTGTCTGATGCCGTTGTCTGGACGTCGTCCCGCCTCAGGATGCCGGTCAATACTCCTTGCCCCGGATAATGGTGATGATCAGCCACAGTCCCAGCACGGCGGAGATCAGATACCCGGTCATCCCCAGGGCCGGATATCCGAACAGCAGAGGGCCCACTCCCGTGGTGATGATCATGGAGGACCCCATGATCATGGCGCCCAGGACAATGCCCAGGGTCAGACGGTTGAAACTGCTTTCCAGGGCCTTCTGCATCGGGGTCAGGTTTTTGTGGTCAAACCCGATGGTCAGCCGGTCCTGTTCGATCTTTTTGAGAATGGCGGAAAGAGAATGGGGCAGGTGCTGCTGCAGGTCCCACATGGCGGACAGGTTGTTGCGAAGCCGCTGCCAGAGATATCCTTTGGAGTACTGCCGGGACACCAGCCTTCGCACATGGGGGGTGGCTTCGGAAATTACGTCCAGCTCCGGATAGAGCATCCGGGCGGTTCCCTCCACGGTGATCAGCGCCTTGATGACAATGGACATGTCCGGCGGCAGCCGGAGACGATGGGACTTGAGCACCCCCACCAGATCTTCCAGCAGGGTTCCCACCCGGATTTCTCTCAACGGCAGAGACAGATAAATGTCCATGATCTCCATCAGATCCTTTTCCAGTTGACGGGCATTGACCGGTTTGCCGGCAGTGGCAATGCTCAATACCGTCTGGGCCAGTTTCCGGCTGTCTCTGTCCACGGCGGCCCGGATCAGGAACAGCAGGTCGTTTCTTTCTTCCGGGGTGAGCCGGCCCACCATGCCCCAGTCCATGAGACACACCCGGTTGTCCAGGGTGACCACCATGTTTCCCGGATGGGGATCGGCATGGTAGAACCCGTGATCCAGGATCTGGACAATGGCGGATTGCAGCCCGGCTGCGGCAAGGGCTTTGCGCTGCTCTGCTTCAAGATCCATATCTGGAGTGATTTTTTTTCCTTTGACAAACGCCGTCACCAGGACCCTGGGCGTGGAAAATTCGGTGAAGACCTCAGGGATGACAATATCGGATCCCTGTTCGATTTTGGATTTGGCGATCTGGATATACCGGGCTTCCCTGGAAAAATCGATCTCCCTGAGCAGGGTCCGGCGGTTGGCCGCCACGATCCCGGGAAGATCGTACATCTGCAGGCTCTCGATATTGTGATGGATCTTGTCGGCCAGAATTTCCAGAATATTCAGGTCGGTTTCAACGGTCTTGACGATGCCCGGCCGTCTGACCTTGACCGCCAGAACCAGGTTTTTGTCCGGATGGACGGCCTTGTGCACCTGGGACAGGGATGCCGCTGCCACAGGCCTCGGATCAAAGGACCGGAACAACTGATCCAGGGGGGTGCCGAACTCCGTTTCCAGCACCTGTTTCACCTTTTCAAAAGGGATCGATCCCACCTCGTCCTGGAGTTTTGACAACTCCCGGATCATGGGCAGGGGCAGAATATCGGGCCGCATGCTCAGGATCTGTCCCAGTTTGACAAAGGTGGGGCCCAGTTCTTCGATGGCCAGCCGGATCCGGCAATACACATCCGTGTCCGTATCGATCCCGGGCGAGATGCTGTGTACCAGGTGTTTCACCGGCAGGTCCAGCCGCTGAATCAGGTCCCCGAACCCGAATCGGGCCATGATCACGGCCATGTCCTTGAGCCGGGTCAGATTGGTGAACGTCTTGATTTCCATGAAGGGTTCTGTCCTTTTTGCACGGATCGTGTCAATAGTGGTTGCTATTCCATGAGCGCTTGATCTAAAATATTTCCAACCCACAAAAGGAGGTGGACGATGTTGTATTCAGGCCATTTTTCATTTGACGAGATCACCGAAGCCGGGATCCAGCGGCATGGATATTTCACCTGTCTGGTCAAGGCCGGGACCCCGGAGCTGGCGGTTCAGAATTTCAAGCACCGCATCCAGCTCATCAAGGAAGATATCAAAGACCCGCTTTTCGAGCATATTCAGGCCGTGTATGTGGAAGACATCATCGAGATTGCGGACAGCCCGGAAGAGGCGGTGGTCACCTGGTTTCAGTCGTCTGACGGACCGTTTCCCAAATCCAGGAGCTGTTCCCTGCCGGTTTCCGATACCACGGATATCAAGGCGTATCAATGGGTGCCGGAATCCGATTTTTCAACGGAACAGGAAGAGAGCAGCGGGGAATACAAGGAAGCGGTGCCGTTTCTGCGGTTTTCCGGCTGAAGAGTATCAGGACCCTTTTCCGGTTCTTTCATAGGTGCCCATCAGCTCGGCATGGAACAGCACATGGCCGGCCATGGCCTGCTCCACCTGGGCTTTGGTGCTTTTCTCCGGCAGGTCCAGCCGGGTGTCCAGGGCAAACACCTTGAAAAAATACCGGTGTTCCCGGTCCGGCGGGCAGGGGCCGAAGTATCCGGTTTTTCCGTTGGTGCCGATGCCGGGGGTGCCGCCGGGCTCACTGTTTTCCTCGATGGTGCGGGTGTCCGGGGGGATGTCGAAGGCCACCCAGTGGTCCCACATTCCGTCTTCCCTGAGATGCTTCGGCACATCCGGGTCATCCATGATCAGCACCAGGCTTTCGGCCTCATGGGGCACCCCGGTGATCTCCAGGGGCGGGTTGACATTGTCGCCGTCACAGGTGTAGATGGACGGAATTCTTTCTCCCTGATGGAATGCCGTACTGGTCAGTTTCATGAGTGCTCCTTTCAAATGGTTGTCATCAATCGTTTTCAGTGTACCCAAAACCGGGGGGATTCGTCAATGGCCGCATGGGTGATGCTGCTGGAGAATGGCAGGGCCGCCGGATGGATTGCGCATTGACAGAATATCCCAGACGCTGTATCCATGCAGGGTTGATGCGGTATTTTGCCGGAACGGTAAATTCACAAAAAAGTGATATTCGGTATAACAACGATTTGAGGACTGCATGCTGGCGGTTTCTATTTTCAGTCTGGCCTATCTGGGCATCGCTTTAGGCAAGATTCCCGGCCTGGTGATCGACCGGGTGGGGGTGGCCCTGCTGGGCGCCGTCGCCATGGTGGTGTCCGGGGCGGTGACCCTGGAGGGGGCGGTCCAGGCCATTCATCTGCCCACCATTCTGCTGCTCTACTCATTGATGATCATATCGGCCCAGCTGCGCCTGGGCGGCTTCTATACCCGGGTGGCATGGCTGATCCTTCCCTGTTACGCCCGGCCCCGGATGTTTCTGGGGCTGGTCATGGCGGTGAGCGCGGTGCTGTCCGCGGTGCTGGCCAATGATATCGTGTGTTTTGCGTTTACACCGGTGCTGGCCGTTTCCCTGGTCAGGGCCGGGCTCAATCCCCTGCCGTTTCTCATCGGCCTGGCCGTGTCCAGCAATATCGGGTCCGCCGCCACCATTATCGGCAATCCCCAGAACATGCTGATCGGGCAGACCGGATATCTGGGTTTTGCTGAATTTTTTGTCTGGTGCGCGCCCCCCTCGCTGCTGGCGCTCATCGCCGGGTACGGCATGATCCTGTTGATATACCGGACGGGATTTCAGTGTGGGAATCGTGACCGGTCCGCAGGTGGTCCGTTTGATGATCATTTGAACGGCCGGTCTGTCGGGCGGGAACTCCCCGGGCCTGTGTTCGACCGCTGGCAGACCCTGAAGGGATGTATCGCCGTCGGTGCACTGATGGTCCTGTTTCTGACAGACATCCCCAGGGAATATTCCGCCGTCAGTATTGCCGGGGTGCTGTTGTGCAGCCGGAAAATGAAGACCCGGGATATCATGGGCCTGGTGGACTGGCACCTGATCACCCTGTTCTGCGCCCTTTTCATCATTATCCATGGAATGGCGGGCAGCGGATATCTGGAACGGGTCATGGCCGCTTTCACCGGCATGGGAATGAGTCTGGACCGTCTGCCAGTTCTGACAGGGGTTTCCGCGCTTTTAAGCAATCTGTTCAGCAATGTGCCGGCGGCCATGCTTCTGATCTCGTTTCTGGACCCGGCCGAGTCGGTTCAGTGGTACACGCTGGCGGTCTCCAGCACGTTTGCGGGAAACCTGTTTCTTCTGGGCAGCATTGCCAATCTCATCGTGGTGGAGCAGGCATCGGTTTACGGCATCCGGATGTCGTTTGTGAGCCATGCGGCCGTGGGCGTGCCCGTGACCCTGATCTCCCTGCTGATCCTGTGGGGATGGATTGCCGTTATATGAAAGGGGGAGGGGGGATGAATAATATGGTTTCTTCTGCGTTTGTCATTGACCGGCGGTACTATCCCACCGGCCTGTTCAAGGCCAAGCTGGCCCAGGTGGAAAAGACGGATCCCAAAGGGTATGCCCGGATCCGGAAAACCATTGACCGGCTTCTGGTTGACCCGTCCATGTCAGATGGAAAAATGAAAGGGCTGTACCACGGCCGGCTCAAAAAATATGTGGGCCGCCGGGATTACCGTCTCATCTACTACTGGTGTGAACGGTGTCTCAAGGAGAACAAACGGCTGCACTGCGGCCCCATCCCCAACAACAGCGTGATTTTTTTTGACCTGTATCACAAGAAAGACAAAAAAAAGCTCAAAGAGCCGCCGCAGGGGACAGGGTCATAAGTTGACTCATCATCCCGGAGAGTAAAACGACCGCAGCGTGTCCACCCCGTCCTTCACGGCTTTGGCTGATGCATCCAGGGCGGTTTTTTCATCATCGGTCAACGGCAGTTCCAGGATTTTTTCCACCCCGTTTCTGCCCAGCAGCACCGGGACCCCCAGAAACATGTCATGATACCCGTATTCGCCCCGCAGATAAGCGGACACCGGCACCACGCGTTTTTCGTCCTTGAGGATGGCCTCCACCATCTTGGCCACGGACGCGCCGGGGGCGTAGAATGCAGATCCCTGTTTGAGCAGGGACACGATCTCTCCGCCGCCGGTGCGGGTGCGGCCGATCAGTTTTTCCAGGTCATCCGGCGCAATGAGTTCCGTGACCGGGATCCCGTTCACTCTGGTATACCGGGGCAACGGCACCATGGTGTCGCCGTGACCCCCTAACACCATGGCCATGACATCGCCTGGCCACACATTGAGTTTTTCCGCGATAAAATACCGGAATCTTGTGGCATCCAGGACTCCGGCCATGCCCATGACCCGCTTGAGGGCGAACCCGGTTTCCTGGAGCGTGGCCATGGCAATGACATCCAGGGGGTTGGACACCACCACCACCACGGCGTTGGGGGCGTATTCGGCAATGGCCTGCCCCGCTTTTTTGGCGATGTCCACGTTGATTTTCATGAGATCCATGCGGTCCATGCCCGGTTTCCGGGGAATCCCGGCGGTGAGCACCACCACATCCGAGTCCGCGATCTTTTCATAGGAATTGGTTCCCGTGATGGAGACATGGTAATTTCTCATGGGGGCGGCATGCAGGTAGTCCAGGGCCTTGGCCTGGGGAAGCCCTTCCACCACATCCACCATCACGATGTCGGCCAGATTTTTTTCCGCGATGTAATAGACAGCGGTGGCGCCCACATTGCCGGCGCCGATAATGGATACTTTAGGCATGGGTGTCCTCCTTCAGGGTTTCCTGGATGATCCGGGCGCTGGTTTTCAGGGTCTTGATCTGTGTTTCGTCCAGGCGGGGTTCCAGTATCCGGGCGGCGCCGGTGCGGTTGATCACGCAGGGAAGAGACAGGGCCGCCCCGGTGATGCCGAACTGCCCGGACAGGATCCGGGAGACCGACAGGACCCGGCCCGTGTCATGTGAGATGGCTTCGGCCAGGTCGGCCGCCACGGCGGACGGTCCATAGTAGGCGCTGGCCCGGCCGGCCAGTTCCACGATCAGGTTGCCGGCCTCGCGGGTCTGGTCAAAGAGGTTTTCTATGGTTTCCCTGGACAGAAAATGGTCGAGCGGTACGCCGGATACACAGCAGTAATCTTCCAGAATGACCATGTCGTCACTGTGTCTTCCCACCACCTGGGCCGCCACGTTTTCCATGGATACACCCAGTTTGTCCGCGATGAGAAACCGCAGCCGGGTGGCATCCAGAATGCCCCCCAGGCCCATGATCCGGTCCGGGGGCAGGGAAGAATGCCTTGCAAACAGGGTGGTGAGCAGGTCCACCGGTTCCGAGACAATGATGACCCGGGTGTCCGGCCCGGTGATTTTTTGGGCATAATCGATGATGATCTGTCTGTTGGCCTGGAACAGGGCGTCCCGGTCCATGCCGGGTTTGCGCACCGATCCGGCGGTGAGGATGACGATATCCGCATTCAGCACCTCGCCTGGGTCATCCGTTCCCGATATCGTGGTGCGGTATCCCCGGATGGGAGCCGCTTCCATCATGTCCAGGGCCTTGCCCCGGGCCAGGCCGTCCTGGATGTCGAAAAGGGTGACATGGTCCACCCCTTTTTCCGCCAGGAAGAATGCGGTATTGGCCCCGACATTGCCGCTGCCGATGATTCCGATCATGGAAAACCTCCTTGTCAATATTATGATTGATGGGACCAGCGTAAGCTGATATCCTTATGAATGTCAATCCCAATAATGTCTTTGGCATGGCGCATGCGTTGCTGTTAATCAGTCAAAGAATGCAATTTTCAGGCCTGAGCTTGAATTGAACCCAAAATAAGGAGTGCCCATGAAACGTGTATTGATCACCGGAGCCTCCGGTTTTGTCGGCAAACACCTGGTCCGTCATTTTATGGATCTTCACTGGCATGTGACCGGGCTGGGGACATCCCGTGCGCATCCGGATATTCAGGAATCAGAGAACTTTCAATGGGTGTCGGCGGACACCACTGCCCCGGGAGACTGGCAGGAACATGTGGCCAAAGCGGAGGTGATCGTCAATCTGGCCGGCCGGAATATTTTTAAACGCTGGACCAAATCCTACAAACAGGCCATTTATGATTCCCGGATAAAGACCACCCGGAATCTGGTGGATGCCATGGCACCGGGCAAGCCGGCCCATTTTCTGAGCACTTCGGCGGCAGGTATCTATGGGGATGCCGGAGAAAGGGAACTTGCCGAAGATGCGCCCCCGGGCAATGATTTCCTGGCCGGGGTGTGCAGGGACTGGGAACGTGCCGCACTGGACGCGGAAAAAAAACGCGGTCCTGAGGTGCGGATCATGCGGTTCGGGGTGGTGCTGGGAGACGGCGGGGCCCTGTCCGTGATGTCTCCGGCATTTAAATGGTTTGCCGGCGGGCCTCTGGGAAACGGATACCAGTGGTTCCCCTGGATTCATATCGATGATCTGATCCAGGCCATGGTTTTTCTGATCGAAACGCCGGATTCCCGGGGCACCTACAACATGGTGGGACCGGAACCGGTGCGGCAGCGGGCGTTTGCCAAAGCCCTGGGGCTGGCTTTGCACCGGCCTGCCGTGATGCCCGCCCCCGGATTTATGGTGAAACTGGTCATGGGAGAGCTGGGGGCTTCCCTTCTCAACAGTCAGAAAGCCGTGCCCCGGGCATTGACGGACAGAGGATTCTTTTTTGCCTACCCGGATGTGGGGTCCGCCCTGAGCGCCATATTCGGAAATCCGGCTCCTGCGTGAAAATCCGGACCCGGGTTAAAAGGTGTTTGCCTTGACCCTGAAATTTGATATAAGAACCCATTACAGTGATCATCAGACAAACAACAATGCAGATCAATCCAATCAGGAGGAAAAATACCCATGAATTTCGGATCCATCGATGAGATATTGACATTTGCCATTGACAAGGAAAACGAGGCGGTCGCCTTTTATCAGTCCCAGGCGGAAAAAGCCACCAAAGCCTCTCTCAGGGAGATTTTCGAAAGTTTTGCAAAAGAAGAACAGAAACATGCGGCCCTGTTGTCCGATATTGCCGGCAACAAGGAAAAGATCGATTCCTATGAGTTCAAAAAAATAACAGACCTGAAAATCAGTGACTACATGGTGGAAAAAGACTATGAAGAGGGCATGCCCATGCCCGAGATTCTCAAGGTCGCCATGAAGCGGGAGGAAAAAGCGGTCAAGCTGTATCAGACCCTGGCGGACCAGACCGACAATGCCGATGCCAGAAAAGTGTTTCTGATGCTGGTGCAGGAAGAGTCCAAGCACAAGCTGGCCCTGGAAACCATGTATGATGATTACCTGGCGGAACAGGACAATTAGCGCACATGCCGCGCAACTGATCCCATGGATCTGACCTGTCTTTTCAGACCCGCGTCCATGGCCGTGATCGGGGTGTCCACCACCCAGGACAACCATCCGGCCAATGTGATTTACAACAAGAATCACCTGCGGTATCCGGTGAACACCTTTGCCGTGAATCCCAGGGGCGGAAAACTGAACCGGGAACCGGTGTACCGGACCGTGGGCGAGATCGATGAGCCCGTGGATCTGGCCGTGGTCGCGGTGCGGTCAAAGTTTGTGCCGGATGTGGTGGCCCAGTGCATTGAAAAGGGCATCAAAGGGGCGGTGATCATTTCCGGCGGATTTGCGGAAACCGGGAGCCGGGACTTGCAGCAGGAAGTGGCGGCCCTGGCGGCCCGGGCAAATTTTCCCTTTGTGGGGCCCAACTGCCTGGGGATCTATTGCCCGGAAGCGGTGGATACGTTTTTTCTGCCCGGGGAACGCATCATTCACCCCAAAAAGGGAAATATCGGGTTTGTGTCCCAGAGCGGCGGGGTCCTGGTGGACCAGATGGTGAAGTTCGCCGGTGAAGGCATCGGCGTGTCCGCCGCCGTGAGCATCGGCAACAAGGCCTGCATCCGGGAATCCCATCTCATCGACTGGTTTGAAAAGGACATGGGGACCCGGGTCATCGCGTTCTATATCGAAGGGTTTGAATGCCGGGAAGGCAGGGAATTCATCAAACGGGCCCAGGCCTGCACCAAACCCATTGTGGTGCTCAAGGCGGGCAAGACGGCCAAAGGCATTGCCGCCGCCTCCAGCCATACCGCGTCCGTGGCAGGGGATTACCGGGTGTTTTCCGATATCATGGCCCAGCACTGTGTGGCGGAGGCTGATACCGAATATGAACTCACCTCGTTCTGCGAGGCATTGAGCTGTTACCCCAAGGGCAGCTCCGGCCGTATCGGTATCGTGTCCCTGTCCGGCGGCCACGGGGTGGTGGCGGCGGATGCCTGCGGCCATCACGGCCTGGCCATCCCGGAGATCAGCGAAAAAACCGCCGATGCCATTCACACCCGGCTGTCGCCGGAGATTCAGGCCATTGCCTCGTTGAAAAATCCTTTGGACCTGACCGGGTCGTGCGTGGATGCCGACATTCTGACCTCAGTGCGTCACCTGTCCAGGGACCCGGGCATCGACTGCATTCTGGCCCTGCTGCTGCCCTATTCCCCGGGCATCTCCGCGGACATCGGGGCTAAACTGAGCCAGGTGGCAAGAAACGAAGGAAAGCCCCTGATCGCCTATGTGCCCAAGGAAGACAAATACAAGATCATTATCGAAGGGTTCGAGCTGAACCGGATTCCGGTGGCCTCGTCCGTGGAAGGGGCCGTGCTCATGGCCAAAGCGCTGAAGAGGTGCCGTCCATGCTGACCCCGCGGATCACACAGATCCTGGAATCGGCCCGGGCTGACGGCTGGGTCCTGGAACCCATGGCCAAAGAGATTCTGGCCGAACGGAAATTGAGCGTTCCCAAAGGCGTGCTGACCGGTTCCGTGGATACGGCCAGACAGTTTCTGGCCGGCTGCAAGGGACCTGTGGTGCTCAAGGCCGTGTCCCCTGAAATCCTTCACAAGACCGAACACCGGGCCGTGGTGACCGGTGTCCGGGACCCGGACACCCTGGCCGATCAGATGGCCTGTCTGTTGTCCCTCAAGGGCTGCAAACAGGTCCTGGTGGAAGAGATGGTCTCCGGCATCGAAGTGCTGGTGGGCGCGAAAAACGATCTTCAGTTCGGGCCGGTGGTGGTACTGGGGCTGGGGGGCACCAGCGTGGAGATTTACAATGACACGGCCATCCGACTGGCACCGGTGACCCCGGCGGATGTGACCGCCATGGTCAAGGCCCTGAAAGCCGGACCGATCCTGGAAGGGTTCCGGGGAAAACCCGGCGTGAATATGGCGGAACTCACCCGGATGGTGGTGGATTTTTCCCGCCTGATCATGGACCTGGAACCCTGGTTTGAATCCATTGACCTCAACCCGGTGATCTGCGATGCAAACCGGTGCACGGCCGCCGACGCCCGGATCATTCTTTTATCGGAAATACCGGAACAGCATACATAGGCCATCATGACCTTATCTGACACCACCACCCCATCGCCTGCCGATACGGCAACTTCCGCGACATCCTCTCAGCTGCGGCTTGTCTCCTGGAATGTCAACGGCCTGCGGGCTGCCGTGAAAAAAGAGTTTTTCCAGTCCGTGACACAGCTGGATCCGGACATTCTGCTGCTCCAGGAAACCAAGCTTCAGGAGGACCAGCGCACCCCGGAAATGATCGATTTTCCGCCCTATGACTCTTTCTGGGCCTATGCCACGGTGAAAAAAGGATACAGCGGGGTGGCGGCCTATTCGAAACTGAGGCCCGACCGGGTGATCACTTCCTTTGACCGGCCGGAATATGATGGGGAAGGCCGGGTGATCCGGATGGATTTCAAGGATTTCACCCTGTTCAATGTCTATTTTCCCAACGGTCAGATGAGTGATGAACGGCTGACATACAAGCTGGATTTTTATGACTGGTTTCTGGGGTATGCCCAAAGCCTGCGGGATGCTGGAAAAAGCCTGATCATCACAGGCGACTTCAATACGGCCCACAATGAGATTGACCTGAAAAACCCCGGCCCCAACTCCGACCGGTCCGGGTTTCTGCGCATCGAGCGGGATGTGCTGGACCGCATGATCGATCAAGGATACGTGGACACCTTCCGCCATTTTTATCCGGAAGCGGTGAAATATTCATGGTGGTCGTACCGGTTCAACGCCCGGAAAAACAATGCCGGATGGCGCATCGACTATTTTTTTGTCACCCGGGACCTGCTGGACAAAGGCGTGGTCACGGATGCGTTCATCGACAACGACACTTTCGGATCCGACCACTGCCCGGTGGGACTGACCCTCTCTATCTGACTTCGGTCTATCTGACTCCGGCAAGGTGTCTGGTTTCTGGTCCGGACCGGTCGGGACCGGCCATCGAGATCAAGGGGCCATGAACCCGCGGATCCGGCGCCCGAATTCGGAACAGGACACTTCCACGGCCCCGGGGATCTGCCGGGCCAGGTCATAGGTCACCTGTTTTGCGGCAATGGCCTGTTGCAGTGCATCCCGGACCAGACCGGCCGCCTCCTGCCAGCCCATGTGATCGAGCATCATGGCTCCGGACAGGATCAGAGATCCCGGGTTGACCTTGTCTTTGCCCGCATACCTGGGGGCCGTGCCGTGGGTGGCTTCAAACACGGCGCATTCCGCGCCCACATTCGCCCCGGGCGCCAGTCCCAGCCCGCCCACCATGGCGGCCAGGAGATCGGACAAATAATCCCCGTTCAGATTGGGGGCCGCGATCACGTCATACTCTTCGGGCCGCAGCAGAACCTGCTGGAACATGTTGTCGGCAATCCGGTCCTTGAGCACTATTTTGCCCTGGGGCACCTTGCCGTTGAACTCTTTCCACAGCCGGTCTTCCAGAATGACCTGACCGGAAAATTCCGTGGTCCCCACCTCGATGCCCCAGTTCAGAAATGCCCCTTCCGTGAACTTCATGATGTTGCCCTTGTGCATGAGGGTAACGCTTTTGCGCCGGTTGTCCAGGGCATATTGGATGGCTTTTCGCACCAGCCGCCGGGTGTTGTCCCGGCTGATGGGCTTGATGCCGATGCCGGTGAAATCCCGGGCCAGGGATTTGCCGGTTCTGTTTTTAACCAGATCGATGATCTCATTGGCGTCTTTGCTGCCGGCCGGCCATTCGATCCCTGCATACAGATCTTCGGTGTTTTCCCTGAAAATCACCATGTCAATGGCCTCCGGCCGGCTGCACGGGGAAGGTACGCCCGGAATATACCGGGCCGGACGGATGCAGGCGAACAGATCCAGTTCCTGGCGGATGGCCACGTTCAGGGACCGCATGCCTTTTCCCACCGGCGTGGTCATGGGGCCTTTGATGGCTACCCGCAGGGACCGGATCCGGTCCAGCGTGGATCCGGGCAGCCATTCACCGGTCCGGTTGAAAGAGGCTTCACCGGCGGGCAACTCCTGAAAAGCGATCTGTCGTGAGCCCCTGTAGGCGGCGTCCACGGCGGTTTCCAGGACCGGCCGGGTGGCGCGCCAGATATCCGGGCCGGTACCGTCTCCGGGAATACATCCGATAACGGGATGGTCCGGCACCTGAAGCGTGCCGTCCGGGTTCAACGTAATGGGATCAGACATGATGGGTGTCCTTCCGTCTTTGGGTGATGGGCAACTGGCACGTTTTTTCAGATATTTTCGGGACTGCTGTTTTCAAAGAGATATCAGTCCTTGAACACCAGTTTGCCGCCGATATGCCCGGCCACACCGGCGGATGCCAGCATGATCAGGTTGATCAGAACAAATACCCAGGCAAGCGGTGTGGACAGAACGGCCGGGTTCACCAGATACCAGATCAGAGAGATCAGGCACGCGGCACAGGTCAATGTGGCGGCCAGGATCTTGATCCGGAACAGCAGGGTGCCGGCCTGGTTGTATTTTCTCTGCCACTCCAGTACCCCTGTGTAAATCACAAGCGGCAGGGCCAGCACCACAAACCCCAGGTTGATGGCAGCGGCTTTGGCCGGCAGGGTGGCATCGAACAGCCATGCCAGGATGAACAGGATGGCGGCCACGGGCAGAACCCCGTTGGGCGTATGCACCAGAATGGGATGGGCATGATACCGGATCATCAGCTGTGTCACCTTCCGGTACACAGATTCAGGTTCAGCCGATTGAACGGTTTTCTGCTCAGGCGGGGTTTCAGACACCGTGCTCCCGGAGGCGGACAGGCCTGAATCGGAAACAGAAGATGTCTCTTTTCCGGGTTCATCCGGGATTTCGATTTCCACGAATTTGGTTTTATCGGCCCCGCACACCGGGCATTTTTCAGGAGGAAATTCCCCCTTGTGAACATAATTGCAGATCAGACATTTCCAGGCTTTCATCAGGGTTCCTTATTTTTATCATACAGATCATGTCAGATGTCATTGAGCATTGTTATCGCCGCTGTGGATCACCGGTTATCGATCGGGACGAACCGGCATTCATCCGGTCCGCAGTAATCCCCGACATAGGCGGCGCCGGGGCGGTACAGGGTGGGTTTGGGTGCGGCTTTGGCAAACCGTTCTTCAATGACGTGGGCACACCAGCCGCTGACACGGGACAGCGCAAAAACCGGGGTGAACAGGTCCATGGGGATGCCCATGGCGTAAAACAGGGAAGCGGAATAAAAATCCACATTGCAGAAAATCTCCCGGTTTTTTCGTTTTTTGAACGCCTGTTTGCTTTTGACCTCCAGCTCCCGGGACAGGTCATACCAGCGGGTGTCCCCTGCAATCTCGCCCATGCGCCGGCTCATGGGGGCCAGGATCAGGGCTCTGGGATCATCGGTCTGGTACACGGCATGGCCCAGGCCCATGATCAGGCCCCCGGCATCCAGGGTCTTGTCGATATAGGCATCGATTTTTTCCGCTGATCCGATCTCCTGGAGCATTTTCATGACCCGGACATTGGCCCCGCCGTGCAGCGGGCCGGACAGACTGCCGATGGCCGCGGTAATGGCGGCGTAGATATGGGCCTTGGTGGATGCCACCTGCCGGGCCGTAAAGGTGGAGGCGTTGAATGAATGTTCCGCATGCAGGACCAGGCCGGCATCGAAAAATTCCGCCACCTCCGGATCCGGGGAATCACCGGTCAGCATGTACAGAAAATTGGCGGCATGGCCAAGGGTGTCGTCCGGCGCCACCGGGGCGTTGCCGTTGCGGATGCGGTCCCAGGCCGCGATCAGGGTGGACAGACCGGCGATCAGGTGTTCCACACTGTTCACGACATCTTCCACGGATTCTGAGCCCGCGTTTTCATCGGCCTGTACCAGCAGAGGGGTGGCCGCCTGGAGCACATCCATGGGGTCCATGGACCGGGGCAGATGTTTGAGCAGGGTGAGGATCGATTCCGGGAGCCGGCGTTTCCGTCTCAGCCGGCCGTCAAAATCGGCCAGGGCCTGTTTGCCGGGCAGCCGCTCATGCAGCAGCAGATAACAGACTTCCTCGAACGTTGTATTTTGCGCCAGATCTTCTATCCGGTAGCCACGGTAGATCAGTTTGCCTTTTTTCCCCTGCACATCACAGATTTTCGAACTGGCGACATCCACGCCCCGAAGGCCGGTGTTCAGTACCGGGGTGCATTCGTCGTTCATGGATTCCTCCTTGAAAACAGGTTAGAATATTTTTTCAGGGGGCCGTCTTTCCGGGACATATTCCACCCGGGCCTTGTTGTTGTGAACGGCTTCGGACACATACAGTCCGCAGTAGCAGGCTCCGAACTCTTCCAGATCCGGTTCCCGGTAGATGCAGGGGCAGATGATGTCCCTGTCCTTTTCCCGGTCCGAACAGGCCAGCCGGCAGGGGCAGGCCATGTAGCCGTACCGGTCCTTGTTGAGAAGCAGAGATTCCAGCAGTTCAAAGACCAGGTCCTTGTCCTTGTTGAAATAGATGCCTTTGGCTTCCTGTGATTTCTTCAATGCCTGATAAAGCTGTTCCACATTCATGGTGTCATCCCCAATGCCGCTTTGATTTCTTTTTCCTTGTACCCGACGATTACCGTGTCGTTGATTTTGATGGTGGGAAAGGAACACCTGGGGTTCAATGCCCTGATATCTTCAAGCACCGCTTTTCTTTCTTCGCCTTCCAGGTCGTCCACTTCCACATAGTTATATTCCACATTGCACTCGTTGAGCAGTTTTTTGGTTGACTTGCAGTGACTGCAAGTGCTCAATGCATAGAGTATGGGTTTCTCATTCATTGACAGCTCCTTGTTGATGTTGACGTTGACCTGCTGGTTTTCAAACGTTCAATTTTTGCATTTTTTGTGCCGGTTTGGCAAGCGGCAATTTCATGGGTGAAACGGCCGGGATGATGCGGCGTGGTCTTTGCCGGCAGATTTTACTTTTAAAAAAAATGTCGTAATGATACAAACAGACAGGGCAAACCGCTGATTTCAGGACGGAAATTCTTATGGGACAAGATATTGCCGTACCCGGAGACACAAAAGACAAAACTGTCTCGAAACGACACGTTTCAGAGATACAGATGCCACGGATAAGAACCGTGTTTCCACCGGCGTGATTTTTGCAAAGGCATTCCACATAAACAGTCAACAGACAAGGAGGCCACATGGGAACAGTCTTGATCGTTTACGCGACCCGGTCCGAAGAAACCCGGGCCATTGCCGACATCATCGGTGAAGGCATCCGGATTTCCGGACACAATGCACAGGTCAAACGGGTGAACGAGATCAAAAGTGAAGAAGACCTGAAAGGGTATGATGCCTATATTTTAGGGTCTCCCACCTATCATGGTGAAATGATCACCCCCATGAAACAGCTGCTGTTTCTGGCGGAGCGGGCCGGGCTGGCCGGAAAGCCTGGAGGAGCCTTCGGGGCCTACGGCTGGAGCGGCGAGGCAGCCGGCCGTATTTTCGATACCATGGCCCATATTTTCAAGATGAACATGGTGTCCGGCGGACCGCTGATGCTCAAAGCCGCCTGGGTGGGCGGGGGGATCAAGGCAGCCCAGGAATACGGAAAAACCGTGGCCGCCTTGATTCCGGAAACCCGGTAATTCACAGGAGGGACCATGAACACTGAACAGACGGTCATCGTCTCCTGCCCGTCCTGCCGAACCAGAAATCGGGTTCCTGCGGCACGGATGAACGACCATCCCCGGTGCGGCAAGTGCAAAACCCTGCTGACTCCGGGGGGACCGGATCACCCGGTGACCGTAACGGATGCCACATTTCAAAAAGAGGTGATGCAGTCGGCGTTGCCGGTACTGGTGGACTGCTGGGCCCCCTGGTGCGGCCCCTGCCGGGCCGTGGGGCCGGTCATGGATACGCTGGCGAAAAAATATCAGGGCCGGTTGAAGGTGGTCAAACTGAACCTGGATGAAAATCCCGCCACCGGGTCACGCTATGCCATTTCATCCGTGCCGACAATGCTGCTGGTGAAAAACGGCAACCTTGTGAACACTTTGGTGGGAGCGTTGCCCCAAGGCCAAATCGAGGCGGCCCTCAAACAGATTCTATGATAGAGGTGGCATGATGCTTGCTGTTTTTCACCAGATACGGTTAAAATGAAGCGTTCCGGGAAAATCTATTTTTGACTGGAAAAAAGTCTTATCATGATTATATTCAAAAAATTCAGGTAAAAAATGGAGCCGGGGTTGTTCATGAGTCCGGCTCCATCTGAATTCAAACCCCACAACCAGTAAAGGAGTTGAAACATGGCAGAAAAAATGGGTATTTACAAATGCGAGAAATGCGGCAATATCGTACAGGTGCTTCACGGAGAACAACCGCCGGTCACCTGCTGCGGCAAACCCATGGAACGGCTGGTGGAAAACACGGTGGACGCGGCCGTGGAAAAACATGTTCCGGTGATTGAAAAAATCGAAGGCGGCTACAAGGTCAAGGTCGGCAGCACGGCCCATCCCATGACCCCGGAGCATTACATCCAGTGGATCGAGCTGACCAGCGACGATGACACCTTTGTTCAGCGCAAGATGCTGACTCCGGACAGTGCACCGGAAGCCATTTTCAAAACCGATGCCGCCAAAGTGGTGGCCAGGGAATACTGTAACCTGCATGGATTGTGGAAAGCCTGATTCCCGTTTTGAGAAATCAATGAAAAAGCCCCGGAGGGATCAGCTTGATCCTTCCGGGGCTTTTTTGTCTGCCCGGGCGTTCTGATGAAAAAGAGAGGGCCGGGCCTTTCTAACCTTTCAGTTTTTCCTTCAATTTTTTCGCCAGCGTGACGCCCAGATCAAAACAGCGTTTCAGGTCTTTTTCATCCGGTACATACAGGACCTTGACGCCGGGATCCACGGTTTCCCATTTCATCTCTTCAAACTCTTTGTTCAGGATTTTGACCGCCTCTCCGCTCCATCCATAGGAACCGAACGCGGCCGCCAGTTTGTTCTGGGGGCGCAGTCCCCTGATATAGGTCAATACATCGGCGATCACCGGGAAAATGCCGTTGTTCAGGGTCGGAGACCCCACGGCCACGGCCCCGGCATCCAGGATCTCGGTCATGATATCGGACCGGTGCCATTTCCGGGTGTTCATGAGCCGCACCCCGACCTGTTCCGACTCGATGCCGCTGGTCACGGCCCGGGCCATTTTGGTGGTGCTTTCCCACATGGAATCAAAGATGACCAAAGCCTTGTTGACCGGTTCCTGCCGGGACCACCGGTCATAGGCCGCAATGATCCGGGAGGGGTCTTTCCGCCAGAGAATACCGTGATCCGGGCAGATCATTCGGATATCCAGATTCATCTCGGCCACATCCGCCAGAAGGGCCTGGACCCGGGGGGAGAAATGCAGCAGGATATTGGCGTAATATTTCCGGGCATGGGGCATGATCTGTTCCCCGATCTGGTCATCGAAAAACTTGTCCCCGGCATAGTGCTGACCGAACGCGTCACTGGAAAACAGGATTTTTTCTTCCGGCATGTAGGTGAACATGGAGTCCGGCCAGTGAAGCATGCGGGTTTCCAGAAAGGAAAAAGTCCGGTTCCCCAGGGTCAGGGTGTCGCCGGATCCCACCACCTTGAAGTTGTAGTCCCGGTTGAAATGGTTTTTCAGGTTCTGGGCCCCCATCTTGGAGCAGTACAGGGGCTTGTCCTCACCGATTTTGTGCATGATCCGGGGAATGGATCCGGAATGATCCATTTCCGTGTGGTTGCTGATCACGGCGTCGATCTTTTTCGGATCCAGGACCCGGCTGATATTGGCCAGAAGTTCCTCCCCGAAAGGCGCCTTGACCGTATCGATGAGGATGTTCTGTTCCCCGGTGACCAGAAAGGCGTTATACGAGGTGCCTTCCTTGATCTCGTATCCGTGGAAATCCCGGATGTCCCAGTCCCGGCATCCCACTGAATATATGCCGTCTGCAAGCTTAATGGGTGTTAACATGGTACCTTCCTTTACTCCACTTTTTCAAAATATTCCTGTTCCGCGCCGCACAACGGGCACACCCAGGATTCGGGCAGGTCTTCCCAGGCGGTTCCGGGTTCGATGCCGTTATCGATGTCGCCTTCCGCCGGGTCATACACATAGCCGCAGGGGCATTCATATTTGTCCATTTTTTTCCTCCGCATGGTGATGCATGAATGTTTCTGATATCATGGGTCAGCCGGCCGGCCCGTTGCCGGCCTTGAAAATGGCTGTGTCATGGATGAAATATAAGCAATGAGCGTGCCATATTCAATACAAGCCCTGTGATTAAAAAAAGGTTTTCACTTTGGAGACTATTATTATAATATGGCTGGGATAAAAGCAATAAGTCATTTGGGAATGAAACAGCCCATGAACATATTCACCAGAACATCCCGCCTCCCGGTACCGGTTGACCGTGTGTTTGCCTGGCATGCCAGGGACGGGGCCATCCAGCGGCTCACCCCGCCCTGGGCCCCGCTGGCCCTCAAGTGGCGGCAGGGCAACGGCGTTGACAAGGGGGTGAGGGTGGGGTTTGACCTGCGGGTGCTCGGGGTTCCCATGACCTGGGAGGCCGAGCACATCGGTTTTTGTCACAACCGGATGTTCAAGGACCGGCAGGTCAAAGGGCCGTTTTCCCGGTGGGAACACACCCATCTGTTCAGTCCGGCCGGGCAGGGGGGAACCATCATGACGGACATGGTGGCGTATCAGCTGCCCATGGGGTGTCTGAGTGCGCCGTTGTATCCGCTGGCCCAAAAAGCGCTGACCCGGATGTTTGATTGCCGGCACCGGATCCTGGCCCATGACCTGGTGCATTACGCGGACCGGATGCAGCCCATGCGGATTCTGATCTCCGGGGCATCCGGCAGCATTGGGTCGGCCCTGGTGCCGTTTCTGCGGACCTGTGGCCATGAGGTGATCCGTCTGGTCCGTCACGGCGGGTCTTTGGCCGGGGATGAGGTGTTCTGGGATCCTTACGGCGGGATCCTGGACCTGGCTTCCGTCGGTCCGGTGGACGCGGTGATCAATCTCAACGGGAAGGATATCTCCCGGGGAAAATGGACGGACGGACAAAAACAGGCCATTGTCGATTCCCGGATACAGCCCACCCGGTTTCTGGTCCGGAAAATGCTGGAGATGGAACAGCGGCCGGATGTGTTTGTTTCCGCGTCCGCCATCGGATTTTACGGAGAAGGGGGCGATGCCGTACTTACGGAAACCAGTCCTGCCGGCACCTCATTCATCTCCCGGGTGTGCAAAGACTGGGAACAGGCGTCTTTGCCGGCGCAGGCCGCGGGTATCAGAACGGTTCAGCTGCGCATCGGCGTGGTGCTCACCCCGGCCGGCGGGGCCCTGGCCCGGATGCTGCCGGCGTTTGCAGCCGGATGCGGGGCCACCCTTGGCAGGGGCCGTCAGTACATGAGCTGGATTGCCATGGACGATGCCCTGGGCGGCATTTTCCATATCCTGAAAAACAAAGCAATCACCGGACCGGTGAACCTGACGGCCCCGGTGCCGGTGACCAACCGGTGGTTTACCCGGATACTGGCCAAAGTGCTGTCCCGGCCGGCGGTATTTGCCATTCCCGACTGGATTTCCGTCCGCCTGTGGGGCGAAATGGGAAAGGAAACGCTTCTGACCAGTGCCCGGGTGGCGCCTGAAAAACTGCTGAAAGCCGGGTTTGCATTTCAGTACCCCGACCTGGAGGCGGCCCTGCGGCATCTGCTGGGCCGTATGAACCCATGATTTTTATAAAATTCGGACAAAGGCATGTCTTTACAACTTAAATTACTGTTTTCCTTTCTGATGATCGTCGCACTGGTGTTTGGGTTTGTCCATATCTATTTTCCTTTGGAGAATTACAGTTTTGAACGGCTGCATATTTTTCTGTTCAACCTGTGCACCGGCGGTTCCATTCTGCTGTATTACACCCAGGGACAAAAACAGGTGTCCGGCACGGTGAAACTGTTTTTCACGGGGTCCCTGATTTACGCATTTTCCGCGTTTTTCAACTGGTATGCCGTCACTCTGGTGGTATCGGTGCCGCTTTGTTTCCTGGTGGAAAAGATCCGGATTCAGACTTTTTCCCGGCTCCCGCTGGATTTTTTTCAGAAACAGGTGCCTGTGGCCAAAAAATTTCATCAGGCCGCTCTGCTGTGCCTGTCCACGGGGATCGGCATTGCAGCCGTGGTGATCCTGAACAATGAATTTTTTCACTGGGTGCATATGGAAAAACTGGTGCTGAACACGTTTTTTCTGGGGTTTTCCTTTCCCTTGTCCCTGATCACCCTGTCCCTGGTATTTTCCATGCTCAGGCAGAAGGAAGGGTCCGGTTTGAAGGTGTTCATGGAGCTGTGTTTCTGGACCATTACCCTGGGGGTGATCATTTTTTTCATTTTCATTCTGCTGGAGCGGTTCATTCCACAGATTTTTGTGACATTTGCCCTGTTTGCCGCCGTGGTGGTGGTGTTTTATCTGTACTATACCTTTGCCCAGTCCATGCAGCAGAAACTGTTCCTGACGTCCGGCATCGGGTTTCTGATCGTGACCGCCATCACCGGCATCGCCTATATTTTTTTTCAGATGTCCGATGGCTATGATCCCGGAAAAACCAAATGGCTGCTGCACCTGCATGTGTTCGCCTCACTTTACGGCTGGAACCTGTGCGGTCTGGCCGTGATCTGCCGGTTCAAGGATTTTCCCATTCAGCTGCATTCCCCCACGGTGATTTTCATTCACTGGCTCACGGCCATTGTCCTGGCCCCCATGGGTGTGTTTTATGCCTGGGCCGCCATTTTCGCGATCATCGGATATGCCTTTATCACCCTGGTGCTGTTTTTCAGCGGCAACCAGACACAAGAGATCAGCAGATGAGCAGCACGCGGGACAAAATCAAACAGTTTTTCAAGCAGTTCCAGCCCAGTGCCAAAGTACTGGTGATCATCAATGCGGACCCGGATGCCATCGCCTCTGCCATGGCGGTCAAACGCCTGCTGTGGAGGAAGGTATCAGAAGTGGTGATCACCCATTTCAATCAGATCACCCGGCCGGACAACCTGACCCTGATCCAGCTCACCGACGCCGGACTCAGGCCGCTGGCGGAGGTGGACAAGGCCCAGTTCGATCATTTCGTGATCGTGGATTCCCAGCCGGATCACAACGAGGCGTTTTCGGGGATTTCCTATGCCGCCATCATCGATCATCATCCGTTGACCGATGCGAAAGCCGCGTATACGGATATCCGCCCTGGATACGGAACCTGTTCCACGATCTTGACCGAATATTTGAAATCCTGGAAAATCAAACCGTCGGCCAAGCTGGCGGCGGCCCTGATGATGGGCATCAAAACCGATACCGCCGATTTTACCCGCCAGGCCACCAACAAGGATATCCGGGCGTTCCAGTATCTGTATAAATTTGCGGACACCAATATTGTCACCAAGGTGGAGCGGGCCATTCTGACGGATGAAGATCTCAATTTCATCGCCAATGCTATTAAAAACCGGCAAAAGGTCAGCAACCGGGTGTTTTTCCATGCCGGAAAAATATCCAAACCCGATGAACTGGTCATGGTGGCGGATTTTTTCCTGTCCATTGTGGGGGTGAACTGGTCTGTGGTTTCAGGGGTTGCGGACCAGCAGCTTGTCGTGATTCTCAGAAATGACGGCCTGCGCAAAGGGGCCGGCAACACCGCCAAAGAAGCGTTTTCAAAATACGGGTCCGCCGGGGGCCATAAAACCATGGCCAGAGCGGAAATGCCCCTGTCCCGGATAAAGAAGGAAACCGGCCGGATCGGACAGAAGTTTCTGGCCCAATGGGTGATGATCCAGATCGAAAAAAATGCGGGCAAGAAAATCGAATGAAACGGCATGACTGAAAAACCGGACAGAGACAGTGCCCTGTCGGTCAGTGAGGCCCGGTATAAAACCATGGTGGAAACCATGGGGGACGGGTTGAGTGAAATCGATGAGCACCAGATCACCACCTATGCCAACGATACCCTGTGCCGCATGTGGAAACGATCCAGGGAGGAGATCATCGGTGTTCCCGTGACCCGGTTTGTGGATGAAGAAAACCGTGCCGTTCTCATGGCTCAGCTGGAAAAGCGGCGCCGGGGTGAAAGCGATGCCTATGAGATCGTGTGGAACTGCAAAGACGGCACCAGACTGCACACCATCATGACCCCCACCCCTTATTTTGATGCCGATGGCCGGTTCAAGGGCAGTTTTGCCGTGGTCACGGACATTTCCCGCCATAAGAAGGAAAAAGATCTGCTGGAGATGCGGGTCCAGCAGCGGACCCGGGAGCTTCAGACCAAAACCCGGCACCTGGAAGAGGTGAACACGGCCCTGCGGGTGCTGCTCAAAAAACGGGAACAGGACCGCCGGCGCATGGAGGAGCAGATGACCGCCAACATCCGGGAGCTGATCTTTCCCTATATCGAACGCATGCGCACCACCCGGATGGATGAGCGCCAGGCGGCATGCCTGGATGTCATGGCCGCCACCCTGGAAGATATCGTGTCTCCGTTTCTTCACAAACTGGCACTGGAGTTTCTCCATCTGACCCCGTCGGAAATTCAGGTGGCCAACCTGATCAAGCACGGCAAAACCACCAAGGAGATCGCCGCCATTCTGTCGTTGTCCCGTCAAACCATTGAATTTTACCGCAAACGGATCCGCAAAAAACTGGGAATCACCCGTAAATCCGTCAATCTTCAGACATTTCTGGCAGCCGGTAATCACCCGGACAAAAATGAATAGCCGGTCCGGATTGACCGGGCCGTCTTCTTCAGAGATCTTTCAGGAGACACCCCGTCGGTACTTTACCGGGTAGATTTTATACCCGGTAATACCCTGATTTATCCCCCTTGTGCACCGTGCATTTTCACGGTAAGTCTGAAATATTCCTTATCGGAAACCCAATGGAAAGGGGGTGATGAAGACGCACAAACGTTTGTCTGATGCATCGCGTATCGTATGCAGGCCTGCAACCATTTTCAACAGGAGATGACACCAATGCAAAAAAAATCCAGTATGTTGTGGTTTTTCATGACGGCAGCCGTCCTGGTATTCTGGGGGACAGCCCTTTTTGCCAAACCCGTGACCCTGACCTATTCCAATTTTTTTCCACCCACCCATATCCAGAGCAAGCTGGCCCAGGCCTGGTGCGATGAAGTGGAAAAACGCACCAACGGTCAGGTGATGGTGCAGTACTTTCCCGGCCAGACCCTGACCAAAGGCACCCAGAATTATGACGGAGTGGTGTCCGGGCTGTCCGATATCGGGCTGAGCCTGTTCGCCTATACCCGGGGACGGTTTCCGGTGATGGAGGCGGTGGACCTGCCCCTGGGATATGACAGCGGGATCACCGCCACCAAAGTGGTGAATACGGTATATGAAACACTTCAGCCAGAAGAACTGCAAGACACCCGGGTGATGTATCTGCATGCCCACGGGGCCGGGCTCCTGCATACCAAGGGCAAGGCCGTGCGCACCCTGGAAGATTTCAAAGGCATGAAACTGCGGGGTCACGGCACCTCGGCGGAAGTGATCTCCGCCCTGGGCGGGGTCCCGGTTCCCATGCCCATGCCGGATCTGTACCAGAGCCTTCAGAAAGGCATTGTCCAGGGGGCCCTGTATCCCATTGAAACCAACAAGGGCTGGCGCATGGGAGAGGTGGTGGATTATCTGACCATGAGTACGCCCATTGCCTATACATCCTCTTTTTATGTGGTCATGAACAAGAAAAAATGGGCACAGATCCCCGATGATCTCAAACCGGTGATCATGGAGATCAACCGGGAATGGGCGGACAGGCACGGCCAGGCCTGGGATGATTCCGATCAGGAAGGCATGGCATTCCTCGAAAGCCTGGGCCGGGAAGTGATCACGCTCAGTGACGAGGAATCCGCAAGGTGGCAGGCGGCGGTTGCGCCGGTTATCGATGCCTATATTGAAAAAATGAACAAAAACGGGTTTGACGGCGACCAGATCGTGGACCTGGTCAAAACCACCCTGGCGGACCTGAAACAATAAGGACATTTTCATGACACACAGCGAATTCTGGAACCCGTTTCTGGAAACCCTGCCCAGGCAGAAACTGGAACAGTTGCAATTGTTCAAATTCAAGCGGATCTTCACCTGGGCCTATACACATTCCAAATTTCACCGGAGCCTGTATGATGCCGCCGGCATCACGCCGGACGATATCCGGACACTGGCGGATGTGCGCAAAATCCCCAAAGTGGAGAAATCCATGATGCAGGCCATCCAGAACAAGGACCCGTTTCCCTATGGAGATGCCCTGTGCGTACCCCTGGAAGAGGTGACCGCCTTCCGCCAGACATCGGGCACCACAGGCCAGCCGGTGTATCAGCCCGACACCTGGCAGGACTGGGAATGGTGGGCCGAGTGCTGGGCGTATATCCTGTGGTCCCAGGGATACCGGCCGGCGGACCGGGTGTTTCTGCCGTTCGGGTACAATATTTTCGTGGCGTTCTGGGCCGGGCATTACGGCGCGGAAAAACTGGGCTGCGAAGTGGTGCCCGGCGGGGTTCTGGACACCCAGGCCCGGATTTTGAAGATCCAGGAACTGAAAGCCACGGCCATGATGGCCACCCCCACTTATGTGCTGCGCATGGCTGATGTGGCGAAAAACAAACTGGGCATCGATCCGGCGTCGTTGTCCATCGATAAAATTACGTGCGCGGGCGAACCCGGTGCCGGGATCCCGGCCACCAAGAAACGGATGGAAGCGGCCTTCGGCGCCAAGGTGTTCGACCATTCCGGTGCCACCGAGATCGGGGCCTGGTCCTATGAATGCCGGCACCAGCCCTTTGGCATGCATGTGAACGAGGCCATGTTTCTGGTGGAGATCGAGGACATGGACACCGGCGAGCCCATCACCGAACCCGGGGTCAAGGGCAAGATGGTGATCACGGCGTTAGACCGCATGGCCCAGCCCTGTATCCGGTTCGATTCCAAGGACGTGATCCAGTGGGACCCGGACCCCTGCGCCTGCGGACGGACCTTCCGGCTGATCAAAGGCGGAGTGATCGGCCGGGCCGACGACATCACCAAGGTTAAGGGCGTGCTGCTGAGCCCGGCGGCCGTGGAAGCGGTGGTGCGGTCCTTTGACGGGCTCGGGGACGAGTATGAACTGATCGTGGAACGGCCCGGGGATGTGGATCACATCACGTTGAAGGTGGAGCTGAAACCGGGCGTGGACCGGTCACAGGTGGAAGCCGGGCTCAAAGACCAGCTGCGCCTGAAAACCAACCTGGGCTATGATTTGCGGTTTTTCGAGGATGGCAGCCTGCCCCGGTACAAGCTCAAAGCCAGGCGGTTCAAGGATCTGAGGAAAAAAGACAACCCGTAAGATGTGAAAGGAATCCAAGTTCATGCCGCATAAGACATTTTCTCAAGACCCGGAGGAACTGGCCGTGATCCAAGAAAAAATAGCCGATCTCAGAAACACGGCCCTGTTTTTACAGGGCCGGACCGATGATTTTCCGGCACTGCATCAAAACGTCAAACGTATTCTGGCCAGCGTCAAGATGCTGGAACTGAATCTGAGCGACGTTCTGGCGATGGATCGTGCCGCTTCCTGAAACTGAAAACCCCCTGAACTGCTTCCATTGCCGGAAACAGTCCAGGGGGTCTGTCAACAGGGATTTTCAACAGCTACTCTTTTTCAAAATCGTCCTTGGATGCGCCGCAGATGGGGCAGGTCCAGTCATCCGGCAGGTCTTCGAACGCGGTGCCGGGTTTGATGCCGTTGTCCGGATCGCCTTCCGCCGGGTCATACACATAGCCGCAGGGGCCGCAGACATATCTGTCCAT
>NPIG01000236.1_pt1 | contig 57011 bp, 54 predicted proteins | sample 8637441 | NCBI WGS metagenome assembly NPIG01 (sample SAMN07420675, study PRJNA396082) | bioreactor metagenome | isolation source: sample BR6 brine-fed electro-methanogenic bioreactor BR | place: Japan: Kochi | collected 2016-06-14
TTTCTTTACAGGCTCTTTCTTTTATAAGTTTTTTGTTATCTGCTCTTTTAATGAGATAAATTCTTCCTTACTAATTTTTTCTATATTATTTATAAAGTTAATATTGAATCCATCATTTTCATATCTTGGAATAATATGCATATGGAAATGAAATACTGATTGTAATGGTTTATCTGTGTTAACGACGACATTCATTCCAATAGGATTAAATGCCTCTTTAATAGCATTTGTTAATTTAGGTAGAACCTTGAATATTTGTGAAGCCATTTCTTCTTTCATTTCATAAATGTTTTTAACATGCTCTTTAGAAATAATAATTGTGTGCCCCTTTGTAGTTTGCGAAATATCTAATATTGCAATAACATAATCATCTTCATATATTTTATATGAAGGTATATCTCCTTTGACTATTGAACAAAAAATACAATCCATATTTAATCCTCCTTATTATAATTATTTATAACATCTATTAATTCTGAATAATCATTGATCCAAAATGTTGGATTCTCTGATTTTAATAATTCTCGCTTTATGGACCAATCAATACCACAAGTTAAACAGTTGGCATTATGACCAGCTTTTATGTCCCCGGTGTTATCTCCAATCATGAGTACTTCATCATGCTTACTAAACTTGTTTAAAATATAATGGATAGGTTCAGCACTTGGTTTTGGATTTTCAATATCATCTAAAAAACAAAAAGCCTTAATATATTTATCCAATTCGTAATGCTGTATAGAAGGAATTGCTGATTCTTCAAATTTAGTAGTTACAATTCCTAAATTATAATTTTTATTAGAAAAGTACTCTAACATCTCTAAAGTATTTGGATATAAAGATATATACGCAAACTCATTTTCAACATATACTTTACGATAATAATCAATCATTTCTTGGATTACTTCGGAATCATTACTGACAATCTTAAATGTCTCTCTAAGTGGAGGGCCAATCATATCTATAAGTTCCGACCTCGAAAATAGTTTATTTGGCATATACTTAAGCATAGTTTCCTTGAACGAAAATAATATCAATTCGTTTGAGTCTACCAATGTTCCATCCAAATCAAAGAGGATTGTATCAATTTTTTTCATATTAATCACCTTAAGATATTATATCAAATTTATTTATAAATATCATCCTCAAGTTACTTTATAATATCTTAAATCTATATTTTAATATGTATTTTTATATGCTATAATTGTGGTGGTGAAATTCAATGAAAAAAGCTGTAATAATTTACAATCATAAGAGCGGAAATCAAAAGTTTATAAAAAAACTAAATTATGTGACTTCTAAATTAGAGGAATACTATGACAAAGTTACAGCATTTAAAACTGAGCATGTAGGACATGCCACATCTTTGTCTAGAATGGCCTGCAGTAAGAAAACAAATTTACTCGTAGTTGTTGGTGGTGATGGAACTTTTAATGAATGCTTAAATGGGATTATGAGATTTAAAGAAAAACCCATCATTGGATATATACCATCAGGAACATGTTGTGATATTGCTAAAACACTTGGAATATCAAGAAATGTATCAAAGGCATTAGACAACATAATTAACGGAGTTCAAGTTCGTTTAGATGTTGTAAAATCAAATAAATTATATTTTGGGTATGTTACTGGTACAGGAGCTTTTATTGATGTAAGTTATACTGCACCATCAAGCACTAAAAAAAGATTGGGGTACTTTGCTTATATCATTCAAGGAGCACACGAGATATTTACTATACCTAATATGAAGATGATAATTAAACATGACAATGGTGTTGAAAAAGGAGAATATTCTTTGGTTCTTGTTTTAAACTTTAAAAGAGTTGCCGGATTTAAAGTAGTTAAACAACCAATTCTTGATGATGGATTAGTTGAAGTCGTTTTATACAAACATATGAGAACCTTTAATCCATTCAATATCTTTCTATCTTTTATCTTCCCTAATATGAAATTAAAAACTGTAAAAAAATTTAAAACAAGTAAACTAGAAATTAGTTCTAGTGAAATATCAGCCTGGAATATCGATGGAGAGTCAGGGGAAATTGGAGATCAGATTATAGAAGTTCATAAACAAGCTGTAAAAATGATCGTTCCGGAAAAAGCAAAACAAACTTTTTTCGAAAATCAAGAGGGTTAAATGTATAATCAAGTAATAGTCGTTGAAGGAAAACATGACGAGCAGAAAATTAAATCAATATATCCAAATTTGGAATGTATAGTAACGAATGGTTCAGAAATTTCAAAAGAGACTTTGAATTTAATATATCAAACAAGTTTAGTAAGAGATGTAATCATATTTACTGATCCCGACTATCCAGGAAAACAAATAACGGAAAAAATTCTAAATACAAATGGAAAGTTCAAAATTGCATTTCTGGAGAAATCTAAAGCCATAAGTAAGAACAAAAAAAAGGTTGGAATTGAGCATGCAGCTGAATCCGATATAAGGAATAGCTTAGATAAGGTCTTTACAATCTCAAAGAATAATCACGAGATTATAACTAAAGATTTAATTGATAGAAAACTTATTAATTCTGATAATTCAAAAGAACTACGTAGAAAATTATGTAAATCGCTAAATATACCCATTTGCAATGGTAAAGCATTGCTTAAATATATAAACATTCTTAATATAAAACTAGAAAGGATTGACGAAATAATTGAAGAAATCAACTAATTTGGACCGTAAAACGATAGTTCAAAACCCAGAATTCGTGGTTAAGAAGAAATTTAGTCAAAACTTTTTACTTGATGAGAACATAATTAGTAACATCATTGATAGTGCGGAAATAGATTCTAACACAGGTGTGATTGAAATTGGACCGGGGTTAGGTGCTCTAACTAAACAAATTTTGAGTAAAGCAAAACATGCTCTAATATATGAAATAGATAAAGAATTAATTCCCTATTTACAGGGCTTTTTTGAAGAATTCAAAAATTGGGATTTAGTTAATACAGATGTCTTAAAAGCCGATATTAATTCAGATATTAAAAAATATCTAAATGGGGTTGAGAGAATTGTTGTGATAAGTAATCTACCTTATCATATTACAACTCCAATCATAATGAAGTTCTTAGAAGAGGTTAAGAATGTTGATTCATTAGTGATGATGATGCAATTAGAAGTTGCAAAAAGAATAACATCAAAACCAAACACAAAAGACTATAATGCTTTGAGTGTCGTTATACAACATCAAGCCAAAGCAAAGTACTTATTTAAAGTACCTAAAACTGTTTTTTATCCAAAGCCAAATGTCGATTCAGCAGTTATAAAATTAACGATAGATAAATCTATTAATAACGAGGAATATAAAGAATTTTATAAATTTGTCCACAATTGTTTTATACAGAGGAGAAAGACTCTTGTTAATAATCTAAGTTTTGCTTATAATAATTATACAAAAAGTGATTTTAATAAAATGCTTGAAGTTAATGGGTTTAATCCGTTAATCAGATCTGAAGCATTAAGCCTTGAAGATTTTATTAAACTATACAATAACTTTTTAAAAGTTACTTTATAATAAAAAATATAGGAGAAGAAGATGGAATTAAAGAAAACCGACAATGACCTTTTTCAAGTCATTCAGAAAGAATTAGAAAGACAACAAACTCATATTGAGTTGATTGCATCAGAAAACTTTGTTTCAAAAGCAGTCTTAGAAGTTGATGGAAGTGTATTAACAAACAAGTACGCCGAAGGGTATCCTGGTAAGAGATATTATGGAGGGTGTGAGTTTGTTGACGAAGCAGAAAACTTAGCAATTGAAAGAATTAAAAAATTATTTAATGTTGAATATGCAAATGTTCAACCTCATTCTGGATCAACCGCAAACATGGGAGCTTATAGAGCAATCATACAACCTGGTGATAAAGTTATGGGAATGGCATTGGATCAAGGTGGTCATTTAACACATGGACATCCTTTAAGTTTTAGTGGTATCGATTATGAGTTCTATCCATATTATGTAGACAAAGAAACAGAAATGATAGATATGGATGACTTAGAAAGAAAAGCACTAGAAATAAAACCTAAGTTAATTGTTGCGGGAGCCTCTGCATATCCAAGAACTTTAGATTTCAAACGCTTTAAGGAAATATGTGATAAAGTTGGAGCATTATTTATGGTTGATATGGCTCATATTGCTGGTTTAGTTGCAGCTAAACTTCATCCAAACCCTTGTGATTATGCTGATATAGTTACATCAACAACTCATAAAACATTAAGAGGTCCTAGAGGAGGAATTATTTTAACAAATAATGAAGAAATAGCCAAACAAGTAAATAGAGTAATTTTCCCTGGTATACAAGGCGGACCTTTAATGCATATAATCGCAGCTAAAGCTGCAGCATTTGGAGAAGCTTTAACACAAGAATTTATAGATTATCAAAAACAAGTAGTGAAGAACTCAAAAGTTTTTGCCACTAAGTTTATGGAGTTAGGGTATCATGTAGTATCGGGTGGAACCGATAATCACCTAATATTACTAGATGTTTTATCTAAAGCAAAAATGAGTGGTAAGAAAGCTGAAAGATTACTTGGAGAAGCAAATATTACATGCAATAAGAACACAATCCCTTACGATACTAAGAAACCTTTTATTACGAGTGGTATCAGATTAGGTACACCGGCTATGACTACAAGAGGATTTAAAGAAGAGGACTTTGAAGAAGTCGCGATATTAGTAGATTTGATTTTAAATAATCCAGAATCAGAAGACATAATTACTGAAGTTAAATCAAGAGTAAAAAAATTAACAGATAAGTACCCTTTGCCATATTAATATGAATAATATTATAGTTTGTATAAACGATGGATTATTAAAATTAAGAATAAGGGATGTTTTAAATAAACAAAATATTAGTTTTCAAATTACTGATAAACCAATAAAAAAAGATGATCTGTATATGTACGATCTTGTGATAATACACACATCTTATAAATTAAATGGATTGAACAGTTTTATAGAAAGTGTCGTATTAAATAAGTTGGCAACGATATTTCTAGTCACAACAAATGTTAATTCAAATGTATATAGACATCTTGAGAATTCTCCAAACCTTATGATTATTGATGAAAGTAGAATGAGTTTTGAAATACCATTATCTATATTAAACTATAATAAATTTAATCACATAATAAAAGAACTAGAATCACGTAATCGAGAGCTTTCAGAAAAATTAGAAGAAACTCGTTTAATGAATCAATGTAAACGTTACTTAATGAGCGAGGGACATACTGAAAACCAAGCTCATAAGTATATAGTTAAATATGCTATGGATAATCAAATTAACAAAATAGAGGCATGTAAGAGGTTACTTAACGAATAGGTTAAGTAACCTCTTGATTTTTTTGATGTTTTTTAATATAATCACGATAGAAGCAATGGCGCTTCAAAAAAAAGAAAGGTTATCAAGACCTAAATGTGCAGAGCATTGATTTGGGGGTTGATAAAAAATTGAATAATGAAAAAGTATAGCAAAAGTGAGATTTTAAAGAATGCCAAAGAAGAAAATGTGAGATACATTAGATTAATGTTTACTGACATTCAAGGAACCATTAAAAGTGTTGAAATTCCAATTGGGCAATTAGAAGCAGCTTTAGATGGAGAAATTATGTTTGATGGGTCGTCAATTGAAGGATTTGTAAGAATCATGGAAGCTGACATGTTTCTAAAACCGGACTTAAATACTTGGTTGGTATTTAGTTGGGAAGAAACTAGATATGGAAAAGTTGCTCGTTTAATTTGTGATGTATATACTCCAGAAGGAGAACCATCAGCTGTTGATCCAAGATCTAATTTAAAACGTGTAGCAAAACAAATGGAAAAATTGGGATTCTCAACATTGAATATTGGGTTTGAACCGGAATTTTTCTTGTTCAAACTAGATAACAATGGTGAAATCACTATGGATGTAACTGATCAAGGAGGATACTTTGATTTGTCACCTATGGATGGGTCAAGCGATTGTAGAAGAGATATCGTACTTGAATTAGAGCGTATAGGTTTTACTATGGAAGCAAGTCACCACGAGGTTGCACCAGGTCAAAATGAAATCAACTTTGAGTTTTCAAATATAGTTGAAGCTTGCGATAATGTACAAACATTTAAATTGGTTGTGAAGAATGTAGCTAGACGTCATGGGTTCCATGCAACGTTTATGCCAAAACCAATTGCAAATATAAATGGTAGTGGGATGCATACAAACTGTTCGTTAAGTGACCTAGAAGGAAATAATGCATTTTATGACCCAAAGGATCCTGATGGATTAAGTTTAACTTGTAGAAAGTGGCTAACAGGTATACTAACGCATGCAAGAGGATATTGTGCAATTACCAATCCAACAGTTAACTCATACAAGAGATTAGTACCGGGATATGAAGCGCCTTGTTATGTAACTTGGTCTCAACATAATAGATCTGTTATGGTAAGAATTCCAGCAACTAGAGGAAAAGCGACAAGAACAGAGATAAGAAGTGTTGATACATCAGCTAATCCATATTTAGCAATGGCCGTTATCTTAGCTTCTGGATTAGATGGTATTGAAAAAGATATGCCTTTAATTGATTCAATTAATGCTAATTTATTTGATATGAATTCAATTGAATTAGAAGCGTTAGGAGTTAAAAATCTTCCTGAAAGCCTTAAAGAAGCAATTGATGAGTTGAGTAAAGACGAATTAGTTAAAAAAGCTCTTGGGAATCACATTTATTCTAAGTTTGTTGAACTAAAAACAAAAGAGTGGAATGATTTTAAAACTTATGTAACAAAATGGGAATTAGATAGATACATGAAGTTGATATAAAATAATAAAGTAATGCAAAGTCGAGAAGACTTTGCATTTTTTTATATAAAAAAAATAACCTTAGATTTCTAAGGTTATAATTTTATTATGATATTATTCAGTTCTTCTTTAGAGAAGGAATATTGTTTTTTGCAGAAATGACACGTAATATCTATTGGCTTTCCATCTTCAACAAATTTACTCAATTCTTCTTTTCCTAAAGACTCAAGGCCTTTAGCAAATCTCTCTTTTGAACAATCGCATTGATATGATAAAGACATTTCTTCAACAAATTCATGATCACCTTTGGTAATCTCATTAACAATTTGTTCAGGTGTATAATTATCATTAATCAATTCTGAGATTGGTCTCATGCTACCAATATTCTTTTCGATCTTCTTAATTGTTTCTTCTTTGCAACCAGGCATAACTTGAAGGATAAAACCACCGCTTGCAAAGACTACATTCATTTCATTTACTAAAACACCTAAACCAACAGACGAAGGTATTTGTTCACTAGCAGCAAAATAGTATGTGAAATCTTCTGCGATTTCTCCTGTTTGAAGTTCAGCACTTGATGTAAAAACATTTCTCACTTTTAAATCTTTAGTAACATGAATAAAACCATTGTTACCTACAGCCATACCAACAGCTAATTTATCTTTTTTAGAGAAATGCACTTCAGGATTCTCAATCGTACCTTTTACATGCCCATGTGCATCGACTACTGTGTTGATTTCTCCAATAGGACCGCCACCATTAATTCTTACTGTTAATGTCTGGTCATCTTTATACATAGCTCCCATAATTAGTGAAGCAGTTAATACTCTTCCGAAAGCGGCACTAGCTGCTGGCCATGTACCGTGTATTCTTCTCGCTTCTTCAACTAGGTTAGTTGTAGAGGCGGCATATATTCTTACAGTTCCATCAAAAGCATAAGCTTTTACTAAATAATCATTCATTGTATCACTCCCGCAAGGTATTATATCATATATTTTAATATTGTCTAATACTTTGTATTTTCTCTTGTTTATAATATAATTAAAGGTGTTAAAAAAGTGAAATATTATAGGTGTAAGAATTATGAAATGGAAAATAAGAGACTTAATAATTAATAATCAAGTAATTGTAGCTCCGATGGCTGGAGTTACTGATTTAGCATACCGATTAATTCTTAAAGAATTTGGGGCAGGCTTAATCTATACCGAAATGGTGTCTGACAAGGGGTTGCTATACAAAAATCAAAAAACAGAAGATATGACTAAAGTCCTAGATTTAGAGAAACCAATAGCTTTACAATTGTTTGGAAGCGAGATAAATACTATGACTGATGCGGCTATATATATTGATCGAAATTCTAACTGTGATATCATAGATATTAATATGGGTTGCCCAGTAAATAAAGTAACAAAATCAGGTGCGGGAAGCAAATTAATGACAAATCCTGAATTAGCATACGGAATTGTCAAATCTATCGTTGATTCAGTAAACAAACCAGTAACTGTTAAAATAAGATCTGGTTGGGATCATAATAGCATTAATGCGATAGAGTATGCAAAACTTATGGAAAAGGCTGGAGTTAGCGCAATCGCAGTCCATGGAAGAACAAGAAGTGATCTGTATTCTGGTACAGCAAATTGGGATATTATTAGAGATGTCAAGGCAAAAGTGAGCATTCCAGTGATTGGTAATGGAGATATCAAGTCTCCAGAGGATGCGAAACGGATGTTAGAGTATACTAAATGCGACGCAATCATGATAGGAAGAGGCTTATTAGGCAACCCATTTCTAATTAAACAAACAATAGATTATCTAAAAACTGGAAATTATGAAAAAGAAATCAGCCCCGAAACACGCCGTAAATTCCTATTAAAGCACATAAATACGTTAAAATCTTTAAAAGGTGAGCATATTTCAACTTTAGAGATGAGAAGTCATGCGGCTTGGTACGTTAAGGGATTACCGAACTCTGCTAAGATAAAATCACAAATTGTTATGGCTAATTCAACAGATGAAATTAAGCAAATAATCAATGAATTTTTTGATGAATTGATAAAAACCTAGAAAATATAAAAAAAACAAAAGATGTTAGATAATTCATATTATATATATGATATCTAACATCTTATTTTATTCTATAAATTTTTTATATTTATTGTAATGATACTTGTTAAGTTCAACAGAAATATAAGTTCCATTATCCTTGTACTCTGTTGATAAAATATTTGAGTTTCTTTTTAATGTAGAATATATTTCGTTTTTGTCATAAGGGATTAACATATTGACTTTTGTAATTCCTTTATATAATTGTTCATCAATTAGTTTAAGAAGATTTTCTAGATTAGTTTTTTTCTTAGCGGATATATAGATACATGGCTCATGCGAATTTATTGGTTTAGTTTCAACTAAATCAATTTTATTAAACACATAAACTATAGGTATGTCTTTTGTTCCTAAACTTTTCAAAACTTCGTTAACTATGTCAATCTGTTCCTCATAGTATTTATTTGATGAATCTATAACATGCAAAATTAATGAAGCCTCTGTAATTTCTTCAAGTGTAGACTTAAATGCTTCAATTAAGTGGTGTGGTAGTTTATCAATAAACCCAACTGTATCTGTTAATAAGAAAGAGTGATTATTTTCCAATTTAATGTTCTTAGTTTTAGTTTCTAAAGTGGCAAAAACCATGTCCTTCTCGTAAACATATTCTTCTTTATGAGTCCTTGCTAGATCAATAATTGAATTCATAAGGGTTGATTTTCCTGAGTTTGTATATCCAGTTAGTGCAACTGTATAAATCTCGTTTTTCTTTCTTTTTTCTCTTTGAGTCCTTCGAACTTTTACAATATCATTTAGTTCTTTTTTTAATTTAGTTATCTTACCTCTTAATATTCTTCTATCTAATTCTAATTGTTGTTCTCCGGGTCCTTTTGATCCGGTACCAGATTTTTGACGAGAGAGATATTTATACATTCCAATAACTCTTGGCATAAAATATCTTGCTTGAGCAAGTTCAACTTGCAACATAGCTTCTTTTGTTTTTGCTCTTTTAGCAAAAATATCAAGGATTAGTACCGTCCTATCAATCACTTTTATTTCAAGTGAGTTTTCTAAATTTCTAATATGACTTGGGCTTAATTCATCATTAAATATAACTAAGTTTGCGTCGTAAGTATTGACAGCGTCTTTGACTTCTTTAACTTTTCCTTCACCAATATAAAAATTAGCTGTTGGTAACGTGCGTTTTTGAGTCATTTGATATAGTACTTCAACATCGCAAGCTTCAGCTAAGTTCTTTAATTCTAACATTGAGTTGAGGAATAGTTCTTCTGAATTTTGTTGTAATCCAACTAATATAGCTTTTTCCATTTAATCACCTATCATAATTATATAATATATTTACAAAAATGTAACGGTCTATCTACTATTTCCGCCTTTTTTTGAGTATAAACATATGTTATAATATAACGACAGAGTTGAATTATTTAAAGGTGAGATTATGAACAAGATAAAGAACTTAATTAGGAAAATGAAAAAAGGCTTTTCTAGTAAATTAGAGAACATTTTTTCTGATAGAAGAAGGACAATTAAATTTGTAGCTATACTGATATTTACTGTATTATTTTTATTACAAATTTCTAACATATTAATTAGAAATAGTTTTTATAATAATTACTCAGATGATGTATTACAATATTATACTGGAATGGTTGATTTCATAAGTGCCTTGAAGGACGGGTCTCTTTCTTGGTTTAATTTAAATAATTATTATGGGGCATCATTCTTTTCTGATGTTTATTATGTACCTTTAGATATATTTACAGCTATAACATTTGTGTTGAGTTATGTTATGCCTATCGGTGTCGCTTATTCAACAACAGAATTAATTAAGATATTTATCGGTGTTATGTTATTTGCTCATTATTTATCATTAAACAATATGAAAAACAGAACGATATTTTGGATGAGTATATTATATTTTATTGGTGGTGGAACCGTCAGTTTTATGGCATTTCCAGTTTTCTTATCTTTAACAGTTTATATGCCTTTGGCATTAATTGTTATTCATCACTTCTTTAAAAGAAAAAAATGGTTAGTTCCATTGTTTGCCTTAATGGTTATATTTTATGACTTTTATTTAGGATATACATTATTAGCATTTATTTGTTTTGCTTTTATCTTAGAATATGTTAAAAGACAAAACTTTAAATTTTTCCGTTTTATAAAAGATTTAATTATTTTTGTTGCTTTATTATTGCTTGGTGTACTGATGTCGGCTATTATCCTTTATCCATCAGTGTTATTCATTTTGGAAGAAACTTATAGAGGCACAAGTAGTTTTACAGGTTGGTTAATATATGAAGATTTAGAAATATTCGGTCATTTAATTGATATAAGATTTTTTGATCCAGATATTTATTTTAGAATGTTAGCTAAAATTTTTGTAGAGCAAAGACCAGTAGGATTCTATGGGTTCCAAAATAGTTATGCTTTAGAACATGTATCTTTATATATTTCAATTATTGGTTTTGTATATATGAATTATATTTTCTTTATGAGAGATAAAGTGAGTCGAATATATAAGGTAGCAATTTTATTCGCGCTTATATTTATGTGGTTCCCATTTTTCTCATATGTATTTTCAGGAACTTTAGATGCACCATATACGAGATGGATTAATATGTTGCCAATTTTTCAATTGATGATATTAGCGCATGTGTTTGATAGATTCGGTTTTGAAAAAATTAAGATGTGGAAAATGACTATTATTGTTACAATCTTATTAGGAATTGTTGCCTATTTAATAATGTATTATAGTCAAGAGTTAGCTATTGATAGACATTTAGCAGCTAGGCAAATGTTAGGTGTAGATCAAATATTAATGATAGTCGCAGCTGGATACTTAGTTCTCTTCTTGATTTTTGGTTGGTTAAAGAAATGGACTGTCGTAAAGTTTTTCTTATGGGTTGAAATTATTGTGGCCGTTACATATATTTATAGTGGATCTTTCTATATAAGAAATAAGATAGATACCTTTGATAACGCTCAACAAATAGAAGCGTTCTTAGATGAAGAACTAAAATATGATGATGAATTCTATAGGGTTTTTGTAGATGTTAACAATTTAGGCGTCGAGGATACTAACTTTAATAGAATGACTGGGTATGCTACGAATACAGGAATTTTCCACTCATGGACAGATTCAGAGACAAACGGTATTAGTAAGTTATTATATAATGTAAATGAATATCAATCTAAGAATAAAATGAATTCATATGTTTATTATGTAAATCACTTTCTCAGTTATAAATATATACTAGTTGATGTAGAAAACAACTATGATTTTGACAGCGAGTATTTTGAACTACTGTCTGCGAATTCAAAGTATAGATTATATGAGATTAAAAACACATCACCATTTAAAGTATATGAAACATATTTAGATGAAGATGAATTTACGACATTTAGAATTATATATTCAAATATAGCAACACAAAAAGTATTTGTAGATAACGCAATTATCGATATTGAACGATATTCGCTGGATGACATTAATATTGAAATGATCGATCCTGATAGCACCGTAAAAAATTCAACAGTTAGAGCTTATTCTACATTAGATAACGGAGTGAATGAAGTGACTACAGGAATCTATAACGATTCTTCTAGATTATTTTATAAATATGATATATCTGATTTTGTTGAATCAGGAGAAGTAGGCGCACTATATATAAAGATGACTTCAGTAACGGTTGAAGATTTTGATGAAGTGTATATGGTATTTGATGATGGGTCTACTAAGTCATGTACAACTCCGCTCGATCAGTCTCATGATATTAAATGTGAGTTTAGTGATTCACCTACATATTTATATATCGAAGATACAGATGAAATGTTCTTTGCTCCAGCAATTAATATAAGATATGAAGTGGCAATATCCGGTGCTGCATATATGGTATATGATTTAACCCATCTACCATTAGAATCTAATTCGGGAATCATGGAGATTAATTTTAATTCTTCTAGTTTAGTTTTAGAGAAAGCATTTGTTTTAGATGAATCAGGAAATAAATTTGACTGTTTAAATGGATTCTATTCATATAATTCTACGCCATTAAAATTATATATATATAAATCTAGTAAAATGTATGATCAATCAAATCCATTTAACTTAAGTATTAAAGTTGCTTATGATACGTTAGAAGATTCTATTGATTATGTAAATCAAGAATTCGTAAAGGATCAGTATTTATCTGTAGAAAATGGTAAAATAGAACTGTGGTATGTAAATCTATCTGAAACATTAAATGATCAAATAGTTGTTATACCAGTTTGTTATTCAGACGATTGGGTATTTACTGATGGGCATGATTATGAAACAATGAGTGTTAATGGTGGGTTCTTGGGAATTGTTGTTCCTAACGGAATCGACTATGTAAGTATTCAAATGGAATTTGCACCTAAAGGATTAGACATTGGAGGGTTTGCTACTTTCAGTGGAATAGCAATATATTTAGGGATTTTCATGCCAAGTTGGATAAGGAAAATAAAAAGAAAAAATGGAGATGATGTAGTATGAAGTATGGAAGAATAATTGTTCCTGCATATAATGAAGAAGATAACATCCCGTTATTTTATGAAGAAATAATTAAACATATCAACTACTCTGGATATGAAATTGATATCCTTTATGTTAATGATGGTTCTAAAGACAACTCATTAGAAGAAATGAAAAAACTTCATAAAAAAGATGAAAAAGTAAAATACATTTCATTATCTAGAAACTTTGGTAAGGAAGCAGCAATGCATGCTGGATTGGTTAATTCTCAAGAAAAGGACTTTGTTGTCATCATTGATTGTGATTTACAACAACCTCCAGAGTTAATTAAAGATATGATTGAACATTATGAAGAAGGATATAAAATCGTATATACAAAAGGTAAAACGAGAAAAGGAGAACCCAAGCTAAGAACTTTCTTTGCTAATTGGTTCTATAGAATATATAATTTCTATACCGAGATGCCTTTGGAAAACGGGACTAAGGATTTCCAATTATTGGATAAACAAGTTGTTCAAGCATTTTTAAGTATAAAAGATAACTACAGATTTGTTAAAGGAATCTTTTCTTGGGTTGGATATTCTAGAAAATGTATAGAGTATGATTATATACCAAGAAAACACGGAAAGGGAACTTGGAGTTTCAAATCATTAATGAAATATGCATTTAATGGTATGAATCAATTTTCTTCAATTTTATTAATGTTACCTGTTATTACTGTTTTTTTAAGTATATTGCTTATAGCTATGAACATTGTATTAAAAGTAACAAACGTATTTACATTACCAGAAATGATTTTAGGTCTACAGATTTCTTTCGTATTGATGATATTAGGTATTCTTGCGTATGTCATAATTTACCTATTATATCAAAACAGAAAACAAGTGTTGAATAGACCTATATATTTAATAGGAGAAACATCAGGAGACATAGATGCTAAGTAAGATTTGGGGTTTCATAAAGAAACATTTTATAACTAGAAAGTTCTTAACTTTTGGATTGATAGGAGTTATCAATACAGGAATACATTTATTAACTTACACAATATCGTATAATATACTTCCAATAGAAACCGAATCTATTTTAGCTTTTGTTTCAAATTCTTTTGCATTTATAGTCGCATCAGTGTTTTCATATTTTGCTAATGCTATCTTTACGTTTAAACCAAACAATAGAAATGCAACACAATTTACTGTTGTTATGGGGGTTTATTTAACAAGATTACTAATTAGTGGTTTATTAACATCAGGATTTAATTTTATAGCATTAGAGTGGTTAAAATGGGACTATGACTTAATACCTGTTCTTAAAATGGTTCCACCATTTATTGCTTCAGTATTATTAATACCTATTGCATATTTTGCATTAGATTGGGTTTTCAAAAAAACTGATAAAGAATTAATACAGAAAACTGAAGTGGAAAAGGATAATCAACTTTAAATTAATTAAAAAATGATATAAAATAGAAGTATAAAAAGGGGATGATTATATGAACAATTATACATTGTTATTAATAACGACATATTTATATGCAATATTCATAATTGTATTAAGAATAAAAGTGTCAAACAAAGCGATTAGACCTTTCAAATTTTTGTTATTAATATTAGTTGGTTTTACAGTGTATTATATGATTGTATATTCAGGAAATGATTTATCTTTAGTAGCAATGATAGTTTCCTTTGTTCCAGTTATATATTTAGTTGTTATGACATATATTCAGCAGTTCAATAAGATCTTTAAAAGATTGGGATTAAATACACATTCAACAGTAAGACAAAAAGCTATCGATAACGAATTTGTAGAAGAATTAATTAGTTCAGTTGAATTCTTATCAAAAAGAAAAATTGGGGCCTTGATTACAATTGAAAGAAATGTAAGTTTAACACCATTCATTAATAAGGCTTTATGGATTAATGCAGACTTTTCAAAAGAGTTATTAACATCAATATTTGTACCTACAACACCATTACATGATGGAGCTGTTATCATTAGAGGAAATAAAATTCTATGTGCAAAAACATATTATCCATCTACCGAAAGAACTGATTTACCTGTTAAATACGGGACAAGACATAGAGCGGGTATTGGAATAAGTGAACAAAGCGATGCATTAACGATTATTATCTCGGAAGAAACAGGGAATGTAAGTGTTACCGTTAATAGACAACTAGAATACGATGTGAGTAAAGAGACATTGAGTTTATATTTTGAAAAATTTTTACAGATAAATTAAAGCGCAATAAGCGCTTTTCTTTAACAAGATAGAAATAAGTAGTAGAGGTTGAGTTGTGAATGAGATATTTATTTATATATCATTAGCATTCGTGCTTTTGATGTTTATATTTAGTTCAATACTATATAAGAGTTTTAAAGTTTGGAAACTTATATTTATAATAATAACAGCAGGATGTTTTGCGTTATTGACGTATTTTCAAGAATTAATCACATTTGTTAGTATTGAATTAGCTTTGGAGTATTATACATACTTCTTATTTTTGATGGTTGTAGTATTTGGAATCACATTTAAAAAGAAAATTCGAATTACTAGAAATTTAACTGATTATGATTTCTTTGAATTAGAAAAAGAATTAGAAGAGGTCAATAGTACGTCCGATTTGTTAAGACTTAGATTTATATCAACAATTGGGTTATTGAATGATGGTTTAATTTTCTATAACGATGATTTAGAAGGCATGTTTATAACAGAACAAGCAAGAGATATGATTTCTGCTTCTGAATGTGACATAGATATTAATGAGTATGTTCGACACATTCATAAAGATGATCAAACAGAGTATTATAATGTCATTAAAAAAGTAAATAGAAAGAATCCTAACTACGAAATTAAATATAGAGTTTTAAATAATTCAACATTCTCTTGGGTAGTTGAAAAAGGACAGTTATTTACTTGTGATAAAAAAGATTATCTTGTTTCAACATTAAAAGGAATTGATATGAAGTTATTCCCGGATACTTTAATTCACGAATTAGATTCACTTCCTGATGAATCTCAATTGAACAATTATTTAAACCATGCCAAGAAATCAAACGAGTCATTTTATATGGTTATGATGCATCTAACAAATATTCCAGATATTAATAGAAGATTTGGTAGAGATGTTGGAAACCTAATGATTGCAGAATATATAAAAAAAATGAGATATCATTTTGCAAGAGAGAATAATACCATCTTTAGAGTAACAGGAATTCAGTTTGCACTAATTATTACAGAAGAACAGAAATATGAAGTTATGAAAAGGGCATTAGTAAGTGGTGGAGATTTAATTAATTTACACCTTAATATTGGTGGAATCAAACAAATTGTTTATCCAAATGTAGGTATTGTTAAATATGACCCTTGGGCTAACTATGAAATTAATGATTTTATTAGTTTGAGTCAAAAAACATTAGGTGAAGCTATACGTAATAACAAAAAGAATTTTTCAATTTTTGGAGAGTAAACATGTATTCAGTAGTCGTTGTAGCCGCAGGGTCTGGATCAAGAACCGGACTCGGGTATAATAAAATATTCTTTGAAGTTAAAAATCAACCGCTTATCAAATATACAGTTGATAAGTTTTTAAACGACGATGATTTTACAGAGATCATTATTGTGTTATCACAAAAAGATATCGAAACTGTAAGTCATATATTTGATGACTCCAGAATTAAATATGCGATAGGTGGTAGTACAAGACAAGAATCAGTCTTGAGTGGTTTATATTTAGTTAGTAATAGTTATGTGTTTATACACGACTGTGCAAGACCTAACGTTTCAACTGACGAAATTAACAAGCTAAAAGAATCAATCATAAAGCATGAAGCTTGTATATTATATGTCCCAGTTAAGGATTCAGTTATGATAATGGAAGATGACCAAATTAAGGGATATATCAATAGAGATACAATGGGCTTTGTTCAAACACCACAAGTGTTCAGAACAGGGTTAATTAAGCAAGCTCATATTCAAGCAGCGGTTAAGCAAAACCAATATACTGATGATGCTAGTTTGATGATGAACGAGTTAAATAAACCCGTGCATTTAATTGAAGGTAACGATTTAAATATTAAAATAACAACCTTTAAAGATTTAAAAATATTGGAGGAGTTATTATGATTAGAATAGGTTTTTCAAAAGATGTCCACAAATTAGTTCCGGGAGAAATATTAATTTTAGGAGGAATAGAGATTCCTCATTATAAAAAATCATTGGCTCATTCTGATGGAGATTGTTTATTGCATGCTATAGCCGAGGCGCTATTAGGTTCAATGGCATTAGGGGATTTAGGCAAACATTTTCCAGATACTGATCAAACATATAAAGGCTATGATTCTAAATTGATCCTTAAAGAATCATATAAACTTATAAAAGAAAAGGGTTATAAAGTTTCTAATTTAGATTGTATGATTTCTTTAGAGAAGCCGAAGCTGAAAGAGTACATATATATAATGAGAGAAACAATATCTGATTTATTAGATTGTTGTATAGAAAAAATATCAATAAAAGCTACAACACATGAGGGCTTAGGTTTTGTCGGTAGAGAAGAAGGTATACTTTGCGAAGCAATCGTTATTGTTAGCGATGAGCATTAAAGAATGGATAGTATAAACAAGTATTCATTCATATGACTTGCGATTTAAAGCAATTGTGTTAAAATATATCTTGCTAGAGGAGTGTAATTATGTTAGAAACAAAACATGGTGAATTTGAATTAATTAAAAATTATAGAGAAGCATTTATCATGGATGATTTCAACAATAGATATGTTGATGTTTTTAATGTCTATAAATATGTTGTTGGAGATTATTCGGCTGGTATGTTGAGATTTAAAGGGTTTACTGAAGATAATCATCATACAATACCCGATTATATAATTGAATCTTGTGCACCTAATTGTGCATATTATATTTTAATGAATCCAAAATTCGATCCAAAATTAAATCGTAATGAGTAGAGGAACCAATAATGAAATATGAAGAAATAATAATAGAAATAAAAGAAGTACTTGATTTGATAAGACCATATATCAACAGAGATGGTGGGGATCTTGAATTCGTGAAATTTGAGGATGGTATTGTATATGTTAAACTTAAAGGTGCCTGTATAGGGTGTGCCGGTTTTGAGGATACTTTATCAGAACTAGTTGAAGATACGTTATTAGAAAGAGTACCAGGAGTAATAGGAGTTGAACACGTTTGGTAAGAAAAAATGAAAAAGCAATCACAGAAAACATGAAAGAAACATGCATCAATATCTTAAAAGATAGAGGTGTTAGAATTATGGATATTACAGAGATTGTATTAGATTTACAAAAAAAGTATGTGCCAGGATTAACTTTAGATGCTTGTGAAGAAGCAGTTCTAAAAGTTCTTGGTAAAAGAGAAGTACAAAATGCAATAGTTACAGGAGTAGAGTTAGATATCTTAGCTGAAAGAAAACAATTGTCACAACCGCTACAAGATTTAATTGATAATGATAATCCATTGTATGGTATCGATGAAATATTGGTGTTATCTATTTGTAATGTATATGGAACAATTGGTTTAACAAACTTTGGATACCTAGATAAGATGAAACCAGGAATCATTGGTAAGCTAGATGAGATTGGTAAGAAAACTAATAAGTGTCATACATTCTTAGATGATATTATTGGAGCGATTGCTGCAGCTGCAGCCGGTCGTATTGCACATAATGCTTTAGAAAAATAGTAGAAGGCTTGATGCCTTCTTTTTTCTTTAATTTTTTTAAATTAGATGTTATAATATATACAGTTTCTTTGAGAGGTGTTTAAAATGAAAAAGGGTGACATCGTCAAAGGTCGGATTACTAGTATTAAACCATACGGAGCATTTGTTAGGATCGATGATAAAATCGATGGCTTAGTTCATATTTCTGAAGTTAGTGATAAATTTGTTAAAAATATTGAAGATTATTTTTCAATTGGGGATGAAGTTGATTTAGAGATTTTGAGTATCTCAAGTGATAATAAATTATCATTAAGTTATAAATCTCAAAATAAATATGGACGTAAGAAAAGAGAAAAGATTGTTCTAGATAAAGGATTTGAACCTTTGGCTAAAAAGTTAAGTGAATGGATAAAGAACTATGAAAAAAAACGATGATACTTTACATCGTTTTTTCTTTTATAGGTTTAGTTTTATGATATAATAGATATGTTTTTTAGGAGGTATATATGGAGAAGTATTTAAAATTGGATTATAATTACGTCCTTCCATTTATAAAGGATAGTGATTTAAAATCAATGCAATCAGAGATTAATAAAGCAAGAAACATATTGGAAGAAGGAACAGGGCCAGGGGCAGAATACACTGGTTGGGTTAATTTACCAATTAATTATGATAAAGAAGAGTTCGATAGAATTATTGAAGCATCTAAAAAAATTAGAAAACAATCTAAAGTTCTAGTAGTAATTGGTATCGGTGGTTCTTATTTAGGAGCAAAAGCTGCTTTAGAATATTTAAAAGATTATTTTCCAAAAAGAAATAGAATAGAAATTATTTTTGCAGGGCATCAAATGTCCTCAACTTACTTAGTCGAATTAAAAGAGTACTTAAGCAAAAAAGATTTTTCAATCAATGTCATTTCTAAATCAGGAACTACAACAGAACCTGCAATAGCTTTTAGAGTTTTAAAATCTTTACTAGAAGAAAAGTATGGTAAAGAAGAAGCTAAGTCAAGAATATATGCAACGACTGATAAATCAAAAGGTGCCTTAAGACAATTAGCAGATCAAAATGGATATGAAACATTCGTTGTTCCAGATAATGTAGGAGGAAGATACTCTGTATTAACTCCCGTAGGGTTGTTACCAATTGCAGCTGCAGGCATTAACATAAAACAAATGATGCGTGGAGCAAAAGCTGCTAAGTCTGCATATAAAATTAAATCAATATACAAAAATGATTTACACATGTATGTTGCGCTTAGAAATTTATTATATCGACAAAACAAAAAAATAGAGATGTTAGTTAACTATGAACCAAAACTTAATCTTTTATCTGAATGGTGGAAACAGTTATTTGGTGAGTCTGAGGGTAAGGAAAAATTAGGTATCTTCCCTGCGAGTGCAGCATTCTCAACAGACTTACATTCACTTGGACAATATATCCAAGATGGTGAAAGAATGATTTTTGAAACAGTTATCAATATAGAAAAACCAAATAAGGAAATATATATAGAATCTGATGAATTAAACCTAGATGGGTTAAATTACTTAAACGGAAAATCCCTAGATTACGTGAATAAACAGGCATTGAAGGGTACTTTAATGGCTCATGTTGACGGGGGAGTACCAAATATCGTGTTAAATGTGCCTGAATTGAGTCCATTTAGCTTCGGTTATTTAGTATATTTCTTTGAATTAGCATGTGGAGTTTCTGGGTATTTACTTGGAGTGAACCCATTTAATCAACCAGGTGTAGAAGCTTATAAGAAAAACATGTTCGCATTACTAGGAAAACCAGGTTTTGAAGATTTAAAGAAAGAGTTAGAAAGCAAATAAAAAAATAAAACCACTCATTAATTTGAGTGGTATTTTTTTGCTATGTAGTTCTTAAAATATTTTTTATTGAACGCTAAAATACGGTGTTTAGTGACCATTTCAATTTTTAGATTTCTGACGCCATCAATCACTTCTCCGTCTGTTTGGACAAACTGATTATCAGGTGTTGATATTTCAATTTCTTTACCTCTGAAATGAGATACTCTTTTTGTTAAATACTTGTGCCAACCAAAGTAAACAGATATAAATATTAACTGGATTGATAGTTTTGATAGACTATGTACAACATAGACATCAAACTCATCTGATGTAATTTCGGCATTTGGTGCAATCTTCATTCCACCACCAAAATATTTACCGTTTTGAATCGCAACAAAGAATGCATTGTCGAATTCATGTGCTTGTCCATCTACTTTAACTTTGAAGGAAGTTTTTTTAAAGTTTTTAATAGCTTTAAAGAAATTAGCTAGGTAAGATAACTGACCTTTGTTTTTATCGTTATTTACATAATGACAAATTAAGGAATCTATACCGATACCAGCTCCATTGATGAAACGGTATTTTTTTTCATTAGTCTTAACTTCTCCTATTGTTATATTTCCATCTTTAATTCTTCTTAGGCTTCTAAAGAAGTCATTTCCAGATCCTGATTTTGAAAAATATATATTTTGTTTGATTCTACTTACATCAACATTGTTAATTAAATAGTTTATTGATCCGTCTCCACCCAGATATAATATGTCTGTTATTTTAGGTGACTTTTCTAGGAAGACATTTAGATTGTCAATTTTTAGTGTTGATTTTAAAATAAAGGGTATTTTAATTTTTTTAAAGAAATCAACCATTCTTTTAGTATTGTTTTTAGATTTTTTATTTTTAGATAATGGATTGTGTATAATTAAAAACATTCTATGTACTCCTAAATATATAATAACTATTTGTTTTTCAATAATATTATATCATAAATGCATATAATCATTGTGATAGAATAGAATATCAATTTAATATTTTCAAAACACATCGAGATTTGTAAAAATTATGATATAATCTTACTGTAAAAAATATTAGATTAAGGTGATCAAATTGGTAATAAAAAAATATATTAAATCACTCGATGATACAAATTTATTTGCTAAAATAATATCTGAAAATTTATTCCCTGGGTTTATTCTAGGATTGACAGGTGATTTAGGTTCAGGTAAAACGACATTTACTAAATACTTATCTAAACACATGGGGATTAAAGACAACCTTAATTCTCCGACTTTTACTATTTTAAAAATCTATGAAAATGATTTGCCTTTATATCATATGGATGTTTATCGTCTTGAGAATATTGGATATGATTATGAACTAGATGATTTCATATATGGTAGTGGGGTTAGCGTGATAGAATGGTATCCTTATATATTAGGCATGCTACCTAAAGAATTATTAGAAGTAGAAATTAAAGTTTTAGATGATGGAGTTAGAGAATTAGAAATTAAAGGTCAAGGGAGGTATGAAGAAATTGTCAAAAATATTGATAATAGATACCGCAACTAAATATATATATTTAAGTTTAGTTATTGACGGACAAACAAAACAAACAGTATATCAAGAAGGGATTAATAATCACTCAGTAACGATAATCCCTAAATTAGAAGAAATCCTAAAGAATGAAGGATTAAAATTAAACGAAGTGGATCAAATCATTATCGGTGTAGGACCTGGAAGTTATACTGGAGTAAGAATAGGTGTGACAGTAGCTAAAATGATTGGTTATTTAAATAACATCAAAGTATACAAAATATCCTCATTAGCTTTAATAGCTTCAGCATCAAACGAAGAGTATATAATACCATACATAGATGCTCGAAGAGGAAATGCATTTATGAGTTTATTCAAACAAACGAATGGAACATTAGAATATCTTGTAAATGACACTTTAGATAATATGGATGAATTTAAACAAGCATGTGATTTTGATTATGATTTTATTTCTGATGGTATCCCTCAAATAGAAAAAATACTTAAATCAGACTTATTAAAAGAAGTTAATAATATTCACGAATTGCAACCTAACTATTTAAGAATTACTGAAGCAGAAAGAAATAAATTAAATGATAAGTAATTCAATAAGAGAAATGAATTATGAGGATATACCTACAGTTATTAAAAATGATATAGCTCTATTAGGGGAAACTCTAGGAGAAACTATTATAAAACAACATTTAAGTAGCGACTTAATGAAGTGCTTTATAATGGAGAGTGATCAATCAGACTTTATGGGTATGATAAGTCTTTGGATAGATTTAGATAAATGTCAAATTAATAACTTTTATATTGTTTCTAAATATCAAAAACAGAAATTGAGTAAAGTATTTATGGATTATATCTTGAAGTACTTATCTAATATAGGAGTTAAAGAAATTACTTTAGAAGTGAAAAAATCAAATTTTATTGCGATAAAGTTATATGAATCATATGGGTTTCACCAAGTTTCTGTAAGAAGAAATTATTATAATAATGGTGAAGACGCATTACTTATGTATTTAAGAATTGGAAGTGATTAGATGTACATTTTAAGTGTTGAAACTAGTTGTGATGAAACTAGTGTAAGCGTATCTTTAAATGGAAAAGAAATATTATCTAATGTGGTATTATCACAAATAGATATTCATAAAGAATATGGCGGTGTTGTCCCTGAAATAGCATCAAGAGAACATATTAAAGGAATAACTTATGTGTTTGACCAGGCAATAAACGATGCTGGATTAACATACAAAGATATAGACTTAATTGCAGTTACTGAAGGTCCGGGATTAATCGGATCATTATTAATTGGTGTAAACGCAGCGAAGGTCGTTAGCTTAAACTATGGAATTCCTATAATTGGAGTTCATCATATAAGTGGGCATATCTATGCGAGTCATATCCAAAACGATATGAAATTTCCTTTGATTGCCTTAGTTGTATCCGGTGGACATACTGAGTTAATCTTGATGAAGGAACATTTTAGTTTTGAAAAACTCGGAGAAACTCAAGATGATGCAGTTGGAGAAGCTTATGATAAAGTTGCTAGAGTATTGGGGTTACCTTATCCAGGGGGACCTGTTGTAGATAAATTATCAAGACAGGGTAAGGAAACATACAAGTTCCCTAGACCTATGATTGACTCAGGAGATTTCAATTTTAGTTTCTCAGGATTAAAATCTCATGTTATTAATCTTCATCATAATATGAAACAAAGAAATGAAGAGATCGTGCCTGAAAATATTTGTAGAAGTTTTCAAGAAGCTGTGACAGACGTTTTAGTTCAGAAGACTATAAATGCAAAGGACAAATATAAAGTTAAACAGATAGTTGTTGCAGGTGGTGTGGCAGCTAACTCAGGTTTAAGAGATAAAATGAATGAACTGATAAAAGACATCCCGGTGTATTTCCCAAGTATGAAATACTGTACAGATAATGCTGCTATGATAGGGATAGCTGGTTATCATAAGTATATGAAAGAAAATAAGGTTGATGATTTAATGTTGAACGGTTCATCGAGACTTAATTTAGTAGAGGAGTAAATATCATGGAAATAGAATCTAATTTTATTAAAACAATTATGGAAGAAGACTTAAAAAATAATAAAGTGACAGAAATAATAACTAGATTCCCGCCAGAACCAAGTGCTTATTTACACATTGGACACGCAAGGGCTATTATTACAAACTTTGAATTAGCTAAACACTTTGGCGGAAAAACGAATCTACGTTTTGATGATACAAATCCTTCAAATGAAGATAGCACATTTGTAGAAGCAATAAAAGAAGATATTAAGTGGTTAGGCTATGAGCCAAATAAAATTTTATATGGTTCTGACTATTTTGATAAAAATTACGAATTAGCAGTTAAGTTAATCACAAAAGGATTAGCTTATGTTGATGATCTAAATCAAGAAGAAATGAGAGAATATAGAGGGACATTAAAAGAACCTGGGAAAAACTCTCCATTCAGAGAAAGAACAGTAGAAGAAAATTTAAAATTATTTGAAGAAATGCGTGAAGGAAAATACGCTGATGGAGAAAAAACATTAAGAGCTAAAATAGATATGACTTCTCCAAACATGAATATGCGTGATCCGGTAATATATAGAATAATGCATGTGGAACATCATAACACAGGAAATAAATGGTGTATTTATCCAATGTATGATTTTGCTCATCCAATTCAAGATGCAATAGAGGGAGTGACTCACTCACTTTGTTCAATTGAATTTGATTTTCATAGAGTGTTATATGACTGGGTCGTAGAAAAATGCGAAATGCCACACGTTCCACATCAATATGAATTTGGTAGACTTAATATCACAAACACAATTATGTCTAAAAGATATTTAAAACAACTTGTTGAAAACAACTTAGTTAAAGGATATGATGATCCTAGAATGCCAACTTTAACAGGTTTAAAAAGAAGAGGATACACAAGAAATTCAATTGTGAAGTTTATTCTTAGTACTGGGTTATCAAGAATTAATTCTACAGTTTCCAGTGAGATGCTAGAAAACTCAATTAGAAGTGATCTTAACTATCAAGTGAAAAGAGTTAACGCTATTCTTGATCCATTAAAAATAACTATAACAAACTATCCCGAAGGCGAAATCGAATGGATAGATGTTGAGTATAACAGAGATAATGAAGAAATAGGTTCAAGAAAAATTGTATTTGGTAGAGAGGTATATATCGAAAGAGGAGACTTCTTAGAAAACAAACCAAATAAAAAATGGAAGAGATTATCAAAAGATATTGAAGTTAGATTAATGCATGCGTATTTTGTTAAATGTAACGAAGTTATAAAAGACGCAGAAGGAAATATTGTTGAACTTCTATGTACATATGATAAAGCAACTAAATCAGGTTCAGGATTCAAAGATAGAAAACCTAATGGTAACATTCATTTTGTAGAAGCAACAAATGCTAAAAAAGCTATATTCAATTTATTCGAACCATTAATGTTGGATTCTGATTCGAAGAAAGATATTGAAGAAAGATTAAACCCTAACTCTTGGAAAGAAATGCACGGGTTCGTTGAATCTAGTTTGGAAACTACATACGAACTAGAGAGATTTCAATTCATACGAAATGGATATTTTGCAACTGATAAGAATTCTACAAAAGAGTCGCTAGTTTTCAATAGAATATGTGAATTAAAATCAAGTTTTAAATAAAAAGTCGATCCATTCGACTTTTTTTATTTAAAACATAAGGAAAGGCCCAAATATAGAGATATTATAATAATAATGCATAAAAAGTTAAAAAAATATTACATAAATTGAATGGGAATGATTTATAAAACTGTTTCATTGTTTTAATGTATTGTCAAAATAGGAAATCTTTGTTGTTGATTCTTTAGTAAATTAATTACAAATATAAGTTTTTCTCTTTTTGTTAATATGAAATCAATTAATAATAAAAATTAATGCGTAAATAGATTAAAAATCTCTCAAATTGGGGCTCTAGTTATATTTTCAAAAATTGCATTTCTCAGTGCTTTGAAATAAAAAAATAAGGGATATATCTATAAACAATATAAAGCATGTTTATAGGTGTTTTATGTTATAATAGTTATAGGTGATATTATGAAAAACATTATATTTGACAACTTAAATTCAAAACAAATAGAAGCAGTAAAACAAGTAGAAGGTCCCGTGATGGCAGTGGCTGGAGCCGGGTCAGGAAAAACCAGAGTATTAACAAATAGAATTGCATACTTAATAAGTGAAATAGGAATATCGCCTAGCAACATTCTAGCCATAACATTTACAAATAAAGCCGCTGAAGAAATGAGAAACAGAGTATTCGATATGATAGATATCCCAGTTAGAGGAATATGGATTTCTACATTTCATTCAATGGGGGCCAAGATTTTAAGGAACGATATTCATCATTTGGAATATAAAAATGATTTTCAAATTGTAGATGATGAAGACAGTAATATTATAATTAAGAACATAATAAAAAATCACAACTATGATTTAAAGCAATTTAATCCAAAAGTTATATCAAAATTAGTAAGTAAGATTAAAGGTGGCCAAGCTGAAGTAAATCATTTTGAAGAACCAATAAGATCTTTACTTGCACAAATATATCCAATATATAATGATTATTTAAAAAGCAATAATTTAGTGGATTTTCAAGATTTACTAATTTTAATTTTACAGTTATTTAAAAATCACAAAAGTGTTTTAGAAAAATATCAAAGAATGTTTCAATATATATTAGTTGATGAGTTTCAAGATACAAACGATTTACAATATGAAATAGTGAGATACTTAGCAAATAAACATCATAATATATTTATAGTTGGTGATGAGGATCAATCAATATATGCATTTAGAGGGTCGAATATTCAAAACATTCAGAAGTTCACGAGGAATTTTCCCGAATACCATAAGATTGTTTTAGACCAAAATTATCGCTCAAGAGATAACATATTAAAAGCCGCCAACTCAGTAATACGTAAAAATAGAACCAGAATCCCTAAGAATTTATTCTCTACATTAGGTCCTGGAGATAAGGTTATACATTATAAAGCTGGAACAGATGAAGAAGAAGCATATTATGTATACGATAGAATACGAAGTCTACTCAATGATGGTTATAAAAAGTCAGACATAGCAATACTATATAGAAATAACTCTATGAGCAGACGTTTTGAAGACATGTTTTTAAAACACAATATTGCTCATAAGGTAATCGGTAATATATCTTTCTACAAAAGAAAAGAAATTAAAGATATAATTGCTTATCTTCATTTAGTTATTAATAAAGGAGATGACTATTCATTTTCTAGAGTTGCCAATGTACCTAAAAGAGGGTTAGGCCCTACAACATATGGTAAGTTAGAACAATTAGCTAGAAGTAATCATATAAAGATGATGGATGTGATTGATGATGAAATGCCATATGTATCTAAAAAAGCAAAAGCATCATTAAATCATTTCAAAAATGTTATTATTGAAATGCAAGAGAAAATGGAGCAGAGAAGTTTAGTAGATACATTTGATGACTTACTGGATAAGTCTGGGTATAAAGCTATGTTAGAAAATACAGATTTAATTGGGGACAAAGCATTTGAGTCTGAAAGAAGATTGGATAACATATATGAATTTAAAACAATCATCATAGAGAAAGAAAAAGAATACGATTCAAGTTTTAAAAATTATGAGAAGCTTGCAATGATTTTAAATGACTTAGCTTTAAGAGAAGAAGCTGAAGACAGTTTAAACGATAAAGATTTTGTATCTTTAATGACTGTTCATTCAGCGAAAGGTTTAGAATTTAAATTTGTGTTTATAACCTGTCTTGAACAGACGCTATTTCCATCAAGCCAAAGCCTTCAAGAGCGTGACAATGTAGAAGAAGAAAGAAGACTTTTCTATGTTGCTCTTACTAGAGCTAAAGAACAGGTCTATTTAACAAATTGTAAGACTAGATTCATGTATGGACGATACATGGATAATCTAGATTCTCAATTTCTGGAAGAAATAGATGAAGAGTTTTTAGAAAAACGCGGACAATATAAACCAAAAAAAATAATTATAGAAAGACCATATCATAGAAATAAAAAGCCTAAAATGGCGGTTTATGACTATGATCAAGATGTTAAGTCAGTAAAAGTTGGAAGTAAGGTGGAACATAAAACCTTCGGAAAAGGTGTTATTGTTGAAATTAATGATGATAAAATTACGGTGGCCTTTAAAAGTCCTACAGGTATAAAAATATTGCTAAAAGATCACCCGAGTTATAAAGTATTGGAGTCATAAAATGGATGATATCAAACGTTTGAATGAATTAAAATCAATTTTAAAACAAGCAAATTACGAATACTATGTGTTAGACAATCCTACTATGTCAGATTATGATTTTGACATGTATTTAAGAGAGCTTCAAGAGTTGGAGAATAAATATCCTGAACATTTAACAATTGATTCGCCAACACAAAGAGTAGGTGGGGAAGTTAATACAAAATTTGAAAAGGTTACTCATGATAAACAAATGCTTTCTTTAGGCAACTTGTTTGATGAAAATGAAACTCTAGAATTTGATTCGAAGATTCAAAGAGCTGTTAAAGATTATTCATACACAGCTGATTTAAAAATTGATGGGTTATCAGTATCCTTAAAATATAAAAATGGATATTTAGTTCAAGCAGCTACTAGAGGTGATGGGCAAATAGGTGAGAATATTACAGAGAATGTAAAAACAATAAGGTCAATTCCTTTAAGTATAGATTACAAAGAAGATTTAGAAGTTAGAGGAGAAATATTTATCTCTAAAGCTAATTTTAACCGAATAAACACTGAAAGAGGCGAAAAAAACTTAGATTTATTTAAAAACCCAAGAAATGCCGCAGCAGGAACTATAAGACAACTAGACCCGAAAGTGGTGTCTAAAAGAAAGCTCGATGCATTTATGCATTATATGATAGCTGATAATGATTTAGCAAGCCATTACGAGTCTTTAATGTTCTTAAAAAAATTAGGATTCAAAGTTAATGATAAAACAAGAAACTGTAAAACAATACAGGAAGTTATATCTTTTATTAAAGAAGTCGATGAATACAGGTTTGATTTGCCATATGAAATAGATGGCGTTGTTATCAAAGTGAATGAATTCGACTTATACGACAAAATCGGATATACAGCAAAATATCCTAAGTGGGGAATCGCGTATAAATTTAAAGCCGAAGAAGTGGAAACAATTCTTAATGAAATAAGATTCCAAATTGGAAGGACAGGTGTGGTTAAACCTGTTGCTGAATTGGAACCTGTTATGATATCAGGATCTTTAGTTTCTAGAGCGACTTTACATAATGAGGATTTCTGTAAAACTAGGGATATACATATTTACGATCACGTTATTGTTAGAAAAGCTGGTGAGATTATTCCTGAAGTTTTAAGAGTATTACCAGATAAAAGAGATGGTCATCAAATACCATTCAAGATGATTTCTAATTGTCCAATATGTAATACTGAATTAATTCGTAAAACAGGAGAAGCGGATTACTATTGTCCAAATAATAATTGTGATGCAAAACATATGGAAGGATTAATTCATTTTGCATCAAGAGAAGCTTATAATATTGATGGGCTTGGTGAAAGCATCGTCACAGAATTATATAATGATGGGTTCTTAAAAACTGTTGTTGATATATTCACTTTGAAAGAACATTATAGCGATTTAATAAATCGCGAAAGATTCGGTGAAAAAAGTGTTAAGAATTTAATAGAAGCTATAGAAAGTAGTAAAACTAACAATTTAGATAAGTTAATATTTGGATTAGGTATTAGACATGTGGGTGCGAAGGTATCAAAAATATTATCTGAACAAATCAAAACTATAGATAACTTTTTTGATCAAACTGTAGAAAGTTTAATAGCTATTGATGATATAGGGGAAGCAATCGCAAACTCGGTCGTTAACTATTTCAACTCTGAAAAAAATATAACCATAATTAGCCAACTTAAAGAGTTGGGGCTTAATACAGAATATATATCAACAAAATCACTTGAAGATAGTTTCTTCACAAACAAAACAGTGGTATTGACAGGTAACTTAGATAATTATACACGCTCTGAAGCGAAGACAATTATTGAAGATCTTGGAGGGAAAGTAACTTCTTCTGTTTCAAAGAAAACTGATTATATATTATTAGGAAAGAGCCCGGGATCAAAATACCAAAAAGGATTAGACCTTGGTGTAGACATATTATCAGAGGACGAATTTGATAAGATTATAAAATAGGTGAAACAAATGAATGAATATATTGTGATTAATGGTGCTAGGGAAAATAACCTAAAGTCCATTGATTTAAAATTTAAGAAGAATCAACTAGTAGTAATGACTGGGCTTTCCGGATCAGGAAAAACTAGTTTGGCTTTTGATACTATATACGAAGAAGGTAGAAGAAGATATGTAGAATCACTTAGTGCATATGCAAGACAATTTCTTGGTAATATGGAGAAACCAGACGTTGATTCAATAGAGGGTTTATCTCCTGCAATTTCAATTGATCAAAAAACAACAAGTCATAATCCTAGGTCTACAGTAGGGACGGTAACTGAAATTTATGATTATGTTAGATTGATGTATGCTAGAATAGGAAAACCTATATGTCCTAACCATGGAATCGAAATTAAATCTCAAACAATTCAGGAGATGACGAATAAAGTATTAGATCGCCTTGGAGAAAGAATGATAATATTTGCTCCAGTTGTTAGAGGTAAAAAAGGAACGCATGAGAAAACATTAGTTCAACTACGAAAAGAAGGATATACAAGAGTAAGGATAAATTCAGAAGACCACGAACTTGATGAAGAGTTCAATTTAAATAAAAATAATAGATATGACATTGATGTGGTTATTGATAGAATAGTGGTCAAAAAAGAAATAACATCTAGAATATATGATTCATTAGAAGTTGCTGCAAAATTAGGAAATGGATTAGTAAAAGTATTAGTAAATAATGAAGAGATATTATTTTCAGAACATTTTTCATGTCCTATTTGTGGCTTTACAGTTCCTGAATTAGAACCAAGATTATTCTCGTTTAATTCGCCTTATGGAGCATGTAAAAAGTGTTCTGGATTAGGGTTTACAAGAAAGGTAGATGTTAATAAATTAATACCTAATGATAGTCTAAGTATAGAGGGTGGCGTATTTAGTAAATATACAAATAATGATTCACTATATTATCAGCAGATTGAACAAACTGCGAAAGCGCATAATATAGATGTTTCCATACCTTTTAATGAACTATCAAAAAAAGAGCAAAATATACTGCTTTTTGGGTCGGATAAACGTGTAAATTATAAGTATAGGTCAAAATCAAGCAATATGTACCATTCCTCAGATAGAAAATTCGAAGGAATTGTAACATCATTGGAACGTAGATACCTTATGACTACCTCTAGAGGCATACGCGAATGGATAGAAAGATTGATGTCTGATATACCATGTGATAGTTGTCATGGTATGAAATTAAATGAACAAGCATTGTCCGTAAAGGTTAACGGGATTAGCATATATGAATTCACAGAAAAATCCATAATTAAGTTGTATAAATTTATTGAAAACCTTAAATTGGCTAAAAAAGACGAAGAAATAGCGCGTCCTATCATTAAAGAAATTAAAGAAAGATTGAATTTTTTGATAAATGTTGGTTTGGACTATTTAACATTATCTCGTACTTCAAGTACTTTATCCGGTGGTGAGTCACAAAGAATTCGTCTTGCGACCCAAATCGGATCAAGATTGACAGGTGTAATGTATGTGCTAGATGAACCTTCAATTGGTTTACATCAAAGAGACAACTTAAGGTTGATAAACACGCTTAAGGGTATGAGAGATTTAGGAAATACGATGATAGTCGTTGAACATGATAATGAGATGATTCTAGAGAGTGATTTAGTTGTGGATATTGGACCTGGTGCTGGGATAGAAGGTGGAGAAGTGGTTTTCGTTGGAACACCACAAGAAATCATGAAAGATCCCAACTCTTTAACAGGAAAATATTTAAGTGGAAAATTAACTATTGATATTCCTGAACAAAGAAGGAATCATAGTAGAGGTTACTTACAAGTGAAAGGTGCAACTCAAAATAACCTTAAAAAACTTGATGTTGATTTCCCTATAGGATGCTTCACCTGTGTAACAGGAGTATCCGGATCAGGTAAATCATCTTTGGTTAATGAAGTTTTATATAAAAATTTAATTAATAAAATAACTAGACGAAATGTTGACCCTGGTAAATGTGAAGATATACTTAACTATGATCAATTTGATAAAATAATTGATATTAATCAATCACCAATTGGTCGAACACCAAGAAGTAATCCAGCAACATACACAGGAGTGTTTGACGAAATAAGAAACTTGTTTGCCCAAACTAAAGAAGCGAAACTAAGAGGGTATACTAAAAGTCGATTTTCATTTAATGTAAAAGGCGGACGTTGTGAACATTGCTCAGGTGATGGTGTTATAAAAATCGAAATGCATTTTATGCCAGACATTTATGTTGAATGCGAAGAATGCCATGGAGCTCGATATAACAAAGAAACACTTCAAGTTAAATATAAAGGAAAAACAATTGCGGATGTATTACAAATGCCTGTTGAAGAAGCATTAGACTTTTTCCAAAATATTCCAAAAATAAAGAATAGGTTACAAACAATCTATGATGTTGGATTAGGATATATTAAGTTAGGACAAGCTTCAACAACTTTATCTGGTGGAGAAGCTCAAAGAGTTAAGCTAGCATCTGAACTCTATAAGAGAATAACGGATAAATCTATCTATATATTAGACGAACCTACAACTGGGTTACATTCACACGATGTAAACAAGTTAATTAATGTTCTTCAGAACATAGTAGATAAAGGCGCAACGGTTATAGTAATAGAACATAATTTAGATGTTATAAAGGTCGCAGACTACCTTATTGATTTAGGACCCGAAGGTGGAGATAGAGGTGGTACTTTAGTAGCTACCGGTACACCGGAAAGCGTTGCTAATATCAAGAAAAGTTATACAGGACAATATTTAAATGATATATTTAAGAAGAACAGGTAGGAAACCTACGTGTTCTTTTACTTAATTTTACTCGTGTTTTAACGGTAATTATGATATTATATTAGTATTGAATTATAGTAGTAAGAAGGTTTTAATTTTGGATAAAAATGATAAAGATATTCGTAAGGATATTGAAGAGTTAGAAAAACTCATAGATAAAGTAAAAAAACAAAACGAAGAAGAAAAGAAAAAATACTCAAAAAAACCAGAAAAAAGAGTTGTTAGAATAAACTTAGCATCAGCTTATTCAACAAATTTCTGGGTTAACATGTTCATATCATTTTTGATTAATTTCATTGTTATTTTTGGGTTATTTAAAATCTTCAATTTTGCTTATATAGAAAATGATTATTATATATTTATCTTGGTTTTCATTTTCACATTTATTGAAGAAGTATATAGAAGGTATTTGTTTGCTAAAAATGTAAAAATTGTACTCTTCACTTCAGGACTAATATTTACTTTAATAAATCTAATTATATTTTATATAATGGATATTCTAGTTTTTGGAGAAAGTTTTTCTTTTAATGACTACTCTCTACCAGTTGCATTTGTAATATTGTTTCAAATTATAAGAGGGTTTATTAAAAATATTTATATACAAATAAACGCAAGAAACATGTTAAAAAAAATCAATAGGAAATAGGTGATCTTATGGCAAGTATTAGAATAGTAGATGTAATTAAAGGATTAAAGCTTGATATTATTGCTGGTGAGTCAGGAATAAACAGAGAAGTATCAAATCAAAGTATATCTAAACCAGGTATTGAACTTGCTGGGATGTTCGATTTTTATGAGCATGATAGAATTCAAGTCATAGGTTCAAAGGAAAGTACTTTCTTTAAAAATCTGAATGAAGAAGATCAAGATGCAAGAGTAAATAAACTTTTTGAGAAGAACCCTCCAGCATTTATATTTTCTAAAAATGTAACTGTGCCTGAAATATTTATTAAGTATTCAGAAAAATACAAAATTCCTGTATTAAAAAGTTCATATACTACATCGTCATTATTTAGTGAATTATACGATTTATTACAAGCTAGATTAGCTGAGAGAACTTCAATGCATGGTGTGCTTATGGATATTAACGGTGTTGGTGTATTTATCACAGGTAAAAGTGGTGTAGGTAAATCAGAAGTTGCTCTAGAGTTAATTAGAAGAGGGTACATTCTAGTGGCTGATGATTTGGTTGAGATGTATCAATTAGAAAAAGGTGTCATCATTGGAGAAGCACCGGACATGTTAAAAAGATACCTTGAAATTAGAGGTGTTGGTATTGTTAATGTAGTCTATTTATTCGGTGTTAAATCATACAGAAGTGATAAGAAAATTTCTTTGATTGTAGAACTAGAAAAATGGGATGGAGAAATTCAATTTGATAGATTAGGTTTGTCAGAAGAATATCGACAAATATTTGATACAAACATTTCATATGCTCAAATTCCAATTACAGAAGCTAGAAATACAGCTACTTTAATTGAAGCTGCAGCATATCATTATAAAGCTAAATTATTAGGGTTCAACTCTGCGGATGAATTTAATGAGTCATTAAATAAACAGATTGAAATGAATCGAAAGAAATAATAGAGAGAGGTTGCGAGATGAAGAAAATTTTGAAAGTATTTGCTTTATTGTTATTACTAACAGTATCGTTTAATTTAATTGGATGTTCCAACGATGAAGGGCCAGCTACAGATAGTTATACTGTAACTTTTGTAGATTATGATGGTACTGAATTAAAGAGTATTGTATGTAATGTAGGAGAAGCATGTGATATTATCCCTCCAACAGAACCTGATAATAAAGATAATTGTTATTTTACACGTTGGTCTGTATTTGAAAGTGAATATGATTCAATTGATAGAGATACAACAATTGAAGCAATTTATACTTTAGATAATAGATTGATACAAGCCGGGAACTTTTCTGTTCAATTTTACGCTTTCTTTATAATATCTGGAATACTGGTAGCTTTATTCTTAGGACTAAGAGAGTGTAGAAGAATAGGATTTGATGAAAACGTATTAATTGATGGATTCTTATGGATTGTTCCTGTATCTATAATAGGTGCAAGACTTTGGTATGTTGTTGCTGAGTCATCTAGATTTTGGCATGGTGGATTTATACTGTCTTTCCTAAGAACAATAGGATTTATGGGGGCTCATTATGCAGTTGATGGAAGTCTAGTATTTGGTGATTTCGGATTAGCAGGATTAGCAATTCATGGAGGTTTCGTTACAGCATTGATTTGTGCATTCTTATATACGAGAAAAAGAAAAGTCAACTTCCTTAAACTTATAGATATAGTAGCAATAGGATTTATCATTGCTCAAGCATTTGGTAGATGGGGGAATTTCTTTAACCAAGAAGCTCATGGTGGTATTGTTGGCGGTATGACAGATGGCGTTGCCAACTGGTCATTAGAACAACAGTATGATTTCTTAAGATATCAAGTTCATCTTCCAGAATTTATTGTAAATAATATGTATATTCTTAGAGGGTTACACTCAACTGCAGTTGAACCGTTAACAGGATTCTATCATCCAACATTCTTTTATGAATCATTCTTCAACGTCATTGGGTTTGGAATTATGCTCGTTCTTAGAAGAGTTAAGAAAATTCATTTTGGTGAATTAATGTCATTCTATCTAATATGGTATGGTGGACTAAGAATATGGATTGAAACTATGAGAACAGATCCATTGTTAATTACCTTATTTGGAATTGAAATGAAAATGGCTATATTTACTTCAGTCATTATGATTATAGCCGGAATAGGATTATCTGTATTTATAAGATTAACGCAAAAAGGAAAAACGTATGAAACAGTACCCGGGTATTTTGGGTATGTTAAACCAGTTGAGGAAGAAGAAACAACTGAAGAAAAATAATTGGAGTGATTAATATGTCATTTTCAACTGAGATAAAGACAGAATTACAAAGTTACAAACAACTTAATTGTTGTAATAAAGCCGAACTATCGGCTTTATTACATATTGGAGGGTCAATTGAAATGAACAATCAAGGATTAAACCTTGTATTTCAATCGACAAACAACGCTGTAATAAGAAGATTTATGATTCTTTTAAAATCTCTTTATGATATTGATTTAACATTAATAAAGAAACATACAAAAAAATTAAAGAAGCATGATATTTTCATCGTAAAAATACAGAATCAAGTAGATTTCCTTTTAACTGACTTATCATTGATAAGTGAAAAGGGAGTGTTTTTTCAAGAAGTCGATGAGAGAATTACAGAAAAGGAATGTTGTAAAAAAGCATATTTAAGAGGTGCTTTTTTAGCAACAGGGTCTGTAAATTCTCCTGAAACAAGTGCTTATCATTTAGAAATTCAAGCATTCTCTTTAGTACAAGCAGAAGTCATTAAAGAAATTGCTAATTTCTTTAATTTAAATTCCAAAGTTACAAAAAATAGAAGAGGATATATTTGTTATATTAAAGAAGCAGAAAAGATAGCTGATTTTCTTAGAGTGATTGGGGCAGGGAATTCTTTATTTAAATTTGAAGATTCGAGAATTAAAAGAGATTTTAAAAATTCAATCAACAGAGTTATAAACTGTGATATTGCAAATGAAAAAAAAGCATTAGACGCAGCTAATAGACAATTAGATTATATAAAAATTATTGAAGATAGGTATGGGAAGAAAATAAGTAGAAGTATGGAAGAAGCCATCTTTCTTAGAAAGAAATATCCAGAAGCTACTTTATTGGAGTTAAGCTATGCTTCGTTAGAACACTATGATAAACAAGTGTCTAAATCGGCTCTAAATCATAGATTCAGAGCAATCAAGGATTTAGCCAATAGAATTCAAATCGAGGAAGCTTTAAAAAACAATTAATGTGTAGTTTTTTTGAACATACAAAAATAACTTGCAAAAAGATAAAAAAATAGGTAAAATATTTATGCTGAGGTGAGAAAATGGCAACTTATAAACAAGGTTATAAAAAACAAAGTGCAGAAAACATTTTGTTAAAATTTATTGTAGGAATTATCGTAACGGTTGTAGTTATCGTTGGGATAGTGTTTGTTTTACAACAAGCAAACAAATGGAAAGAATATTCTGAGTATCCAGCAATTAGCAATTATGCAGGAATCTTTGAATATACCAATGGTGGAACTGAAGAATTAGAAGATTATGTAATATATTTCTATTCAACTAACTCAGATTCTGAAGATTTAAGAAATTCAGTACTTAGTATAGGTAGAAATCTTAACACAGATGAAAATGAATTATTCTTTATTGCAAATTCAGATGCAATGTTAGATTCAGATACACAGTTAGAAAACTTCTTAACAGATATTGATGAAGAAAGTTTATCAACACCATTATTAGTTGTAGTAGCTGACGGAGAATTATATGAAGCATATACAACAGATGCAGATATAGTTGAAACTTTAGAATCTATAGAAGAAGGAACTTTTGATCCATTCAATTAGTAAAAACAACTGAAATAGAAGGACCTTTACATTTGTAAAGGTTTTTTTAAATCATGATAAAAAATATAAAATCGAGGGATTGGTGAATTATGGAATATATTAATGACTTACTTATTAAAGAGGTAGCTAGTAATCAAGGAATCAAAATTTCACAAGTAAAAGTAGTTTTAGATTTATTAGAAGAAGGGAACACAGTTCCTTTTATTGCTAGATATCGTAAAGAAAAGACAGGTTCTTTAGATGAAGAACAAATTAGAGCTATAGAAAAAGAATATGAATACGGAAAGAATCTTCAAAAACGTAAAGACGATATAATTCGTCTTATAGATGAAAAAGGGATGCTTACAGAGGAATTAACTTCTGAGATTCAAAACTGTAATAAATTGGTTGATCTAGAAGATATCTATAGGCCTTTTAAAGAGAAGAAGAAAACAAAAGCAACAATAGCTATCAAAAAAGGTTTAGAACCATTAGCGACAAAAATACTAACATTTCCAACTGGAGATGATTTAGATGAACTAGCGAAAGAATTTATAAATGAAGAAGTTAAAACGATAGAAGAGGCTTTTGAAGGGGCTAAACATATTATAGCTGAAGTTATTTCTGACAATCCAGATTACAGAAAATGGATAAGAAATTTCACCAAGAACAATGGGGAGATTGTTACGAAGATTAAAAAGAATGCTGAAGATAACTATCATGTTTACCAAAACTATTATGATTATCAGGAAGCTCTAAAATCTATTAAGTTATATAGAATATTAGCAATTAATAGAGCTGAAAAGGAAAAGATAATTACAGTTAAAATAGATATTAACAAAGAAGATATTCATAATTATTTAGAAAGAAAAGTTATTAACGGAAGAACATCGATTGTTGTACCTTTAGTTCAAGATGCTTACAAAGATGCTTATAAAAGATTAATCAGTGGTTCAATTGAAAGAGAAATAAGAAGTGAATTTACTGAACAAGCAGAAAATCAAGCTATTCATATTTTTTCTGAAAATTTAAGAGCACTATTATTACAACCACCTCTAAAAGGGAAGATGGTCTTAGGAGTTGACCCTGCATTTAGAACAGGATGTAAAATTGCAGTTATTGATAATTATGGGAACTTTAAAGGCAAATCTGTAATTTATCCTCATGAAGCATTTAAAGGAGGAAAAGCAAATCCTCAAAAAGTGGAACAAGCCAAAAAGTTAATCGACGGACTAGTAAGAAAATATAATATAGATATAATAGCAATCGGTAATGGAACAGCATCAAGAGAAACTGAAGCATTTATAGCTAATTTAATTAAGGATAATAAACTTACTGCAAAATATGTTATTGTAAATGAAGCTGGTGCTTCTGTTTATTCAGCGAGTGATTTAGCAAGGGAAGAATTCCCTGATTTCCAAGTTGAGGAAAGATCAGCTGTAAGTATTGCAAGAAGAATGCAAGACCCATTAAGTGAGCTAGTTAAAATTGATCCTAAATCAATTGGTGTAGGTCAGTATCAACATGATGTAACACAATCAAAACTTACTGAACAATTAGATTTCGTTGTATCGACAGCAGTTAACCAAGTAGGAGTCAATGTTAATACAGCATCATTTTCACTTCTAAGATATGTATCAGGGCTTTCTACTAAGATTGCTAAGAACATTGTTAATTACAGAGAAGTAAATGGTCCTTTTAAAAACAGAAAAAACATTAAAAAGGTAAGTGCTATGGGGCCTAAATCTTTTGAACAATCTATTGGTTTTTTAAGAATAATTGATTCTGATAATCCTTTAGATAAAACTCCGATTCATCCTGAAAGCTATGATTTAGCAAATAGTATTCTAGATCATTTAGGATTAGAAGTTAATGATATAGGAACTCCTAAGTGCCAGTTAATAATCGGTCGTTCTGATAAAAATAGAATTGCAGAAAAATTTGATCAAAACATTATTACAGTAGAAGATATCTTAGATGCTTTTGTTGCACCTACAAGAGACTTAAGAGATGAATTTCCTCAACCAATTCTAAAGAGCGAATTACTAAGTTTGGAAGATTTAAGACCAGGTATGGAGTTACAAGGGACAGTTAGAAATGTTGTGGATTTTGGAGCTTTCATAGATGTTGGTATTAAAGAAGCTGGATTAGTACATATTTCTAAAATGAGCACTAAATATATTAAGCACCCTTTAGAAGTTGTTAAAGTGGGAGACATAGTAAAAGTCTGGGTTGTCTCTGTAGATAAAGACAGAAAAAGATTGCAACTTACAATGATTAATCCTATTGATAAACCAAGTTATATAAATTGATTTATTTAAATAGCTATATCAATTTAGTATTAAAAGTAATATAATGTATGTATATAAAAAAGGAGGTTTTTTATATGGCAAAACAAAAATTTAACTATGGTTGGATTGTGAAATGGGTATTAGCTGCTCTATTATTAGCGGTTGGTATTATTTCAAAAGTATTTGAAGAAAGAATTGTATATGCAACTACTGGTGTAGCGGTTGTTATATTCTCTATATTTAGAATTGTTCCTTTATTTAAAAGCTTAAATAAAGAAGGATTAAGAACGATTAACTTAGTAGAAGTCATCTTTGATGTCATCATTGGCGGGTTAATGGTTTATGTAGGGTTCTTTGCCGGTGATCCAATACCTAATGTTTGGGTTAGTTTGTATGGATACATATTAGCTTTCTTTATGTTAATGAGAGGTATTGTATATTTCGTTTCATTGTATTACTTTGGTGAAAAAACAGAACAAGCTAAATTTTGGACTCATATATTATTCTTAGTTTTAGGTACTGTTGTCGCTACAATTACAGTTGTTGGAATTAATGGAAATGATATTATTTCATTACTTGGTTGGTTCTTGTTAATTTTCGCAATTGGTGGAGCTGTCTACTTAACATTTGATGGTTATGGTGGATACAAGAAGTATCGTGAAAAATCAAAAGCATTAAATGATAAGAAGAGAAAAGAAACAAAACCTGATGTAGAAAAAGAATTACCTAGACCTATTGAAGACGAAGTAGAAGAAAAAGAAACATATATCAGTTAATTACTATTGACAGTTAGCTTAAAACAAAGTAAAATAATAAAGCTGACTGTTATATTGGAGCAATACTCAAGTGGCCGAAGAGGCGCCCCTGCTAAGGGTGTAGGTCGGGAGACCGGCGCGAGAGTTCGAATCTCTCTTGCTCCGCCATTTAAAGAATAAGGTGATAGGGATATCACCTTCTTATTTTTTTAGGAGACAAATATGTTATATCATGGATCTAATCACGGCGATATAAAAACGTTAAAACCAAACTACTCTATGCATGGTAAAAAATATGTGTATTTATCAACGCTTAGAGAAGTAGCGTTAATATACACAGTCAATTCAATTGAAAAATATTATGAAGATAACCACTTGGATAAACCAATCGAGTTTCATAATTGGTATTCATATGGGTTTAGTGAAGAAAAACCTTATTTATCTGAATATTATCCTAATGCAATAAAAGAAACCTATTCAGGAAAATCGGGATATATCTATACTTGTAAAGAACCTATGGATATTTCAAACCCTACTCATATATATTGTGCTAGAGTATGTGAAGAGCCTGTTATAGTTGAAGGGGTCGAATATATAGAGGATGTCTATAAAGAATTTCTAAAGCTTGAAGAACAAGGATTAATTGAGCTAAGAAGATATAAGGATAACTCGGATAAATTTAATAGAAATATTCATAAAATGATACGAGAAGATATTAAAAAATATAATTTGTTAAAAAAACCTCTACATAATTATAGTGTATTTTTAAAAGCTAAATTTCCAATTTTGTTTAAGCAAAATTAAGTAAACATATTATATATAATGTTATAATCTCAGGTGAGGTAAGAGTATGAAAAGAGAACGAGTCTTAATAATTATATTTTTTCTATTTCAAAATATAATACATAATATGGGACATCCTGTAACTCCCGATTTCGTAAGAAGCTTAGGGATTGAAGATTATATGTTTGGCGTCTTTTTTGCTATGATGAGCTTGGGATTAGTTATTGGTGGACCAATATGGGGCGGCTTAGGAGATAGTGGAAAGAAAAAGAAATATATTATTATTGGTTTAATAATTTATAGTATAGGACAGTTTGGATTTGGTTATAGTGGTAATCAATATTTAATGATTTTCTTTAGATTGTTGAGTGGCCTAGGTGTCATTGCATCAATTACATTATTTACAAGCCATATGGTTGAAATAACAGAAAATCATGAGAGGGCAAGGTATCTAGCATTAATTGCAGCTGCGATTACACTAGGTGCTTCAATAGGTTATTATTTTGGAGGTTTCTTAGTAGAGAATGAATTTACGAGAACATTACTTAATGTAACAAATAATAAGGAAGTTTTTCTACTACAATCATTATTGAATCTTTTATACATTGGATTTATAGTATTATTGTTTAAAGATAGAGTGTGTGAAGTTCCAACAGAGAAAAAAAGAAACATATTTTCTAGTTTTAAATATATAGGTAAAATGGATTATCGATTGGTAATATTCTTAATAGGGTTAGTATTCATTTCCATAGGTCAAATTAACTTGGATAAATATATTGATATATTCCTAATTGATGAAGCATTTAATCCTTTGGAATTAGGAAGATTCAAAATGGTAATTGGTGGAGCTAGTTTACTAACAAGTTTAATACTTGTACCTTTATTTGCTAAGATATCAAAACAGATTGGGTTAATGATAATTATTCAAATATTATCCTCATTAATTGTGTTTTATACATTTAGATCAAATGAATTAGTTTTAACTGTTTATACAGTGTTTATGTTATATATCGTTTTGAAAGCATTGTTCACACCATTAGAACAAAACTATATTTCTTTACATGCTAAAGAAGGAGAGTATGGAAAAGTTATGGGGACTAGACAATCATTTATAGCTATAGGTTACGTTATTGGTCCACTGCTTGGAGGGTTCTTATATGAAGTTAATCCTATTCTACTTTTTGACTCCTCTGCAATATCTTTTATTTTCGGTATGACACTATTACTGACAGTTGGTATACTCAATAAAAATAAGAAGAAACGAGATGGAAAATCTATCGAATAGAGTAATTAGTTTTCTTTTGATATTGAACAAAAAATAGAAGATGATTTTATATAACCACTATTAATCTTAGAGTTTACTATTCTTCAATAAAATTCAATTATCAAAATTTTTAACGATAGGAAAGCATATCAAAATATTAAAAGTATATAGAGAAAAATCTAAGTTTTGTGTCCGTTAAAGAAAATTTAAATTAAGATATAAGTAAATATTAAAATATCAAATAAATTAAGAGGTGAAAATATGATAAAAGAAAAATCATGTGGATGTATTATCTTCAATAATGAGAAAAAAGTTCTACTAGTACATATGAATCATGGTCATTGGTCTTTCCCCAAAGGGCATGTAGAAAATGGTGAATCCGAATATGAAACAGCATATAGAGAGGTCAAAGAAGAAACAAATATCGATTGTATTATCATTGATGGATTTCGCGAAGTTAACACCTTTTCTCCTTATAGTGGATGCATTAAGGATGTTATTTACTTTGTTGCTGATTATTTATCTGGAGATGTTCGAAATCAAGAGGAAGAAGTTGCTCATTCAGGTTTTTATTCTGTAGATGAAGCTCTATCATTAATTACCTATGATAATGATAAAGAAATCTTTAAAAAGGCCGTAGAGTTTGTAAAATCTCGTTAGTATAAATCGCTACTTTTTTTAAAGACATTAAAAATATTACAATTATCATATAAAAAGCCATGTGTTACTAAAGGTATATACATGGTTTTTTTATTGTCAAGAAACTACAAGCTATTCGAGCTGTTTAGAAAAATATATTATACCTCTTAACTTAAAATTTAGAAATATAGATAGTTCATAACTTGATTTACAATCTACATAGTTCAAGTAAGTTTAGAGATAGATCTGACAGTATGTTTATTTATATTTTTCTTAAAAAATCTTTACGATTCGAGTCTAAGTTATACAAGGTTTGAGACACCGTTATGATGATGATTAATCGGTTGAATTATGAAATTTGGAATTAGATAGAAAAAATCACAACGTTTATTTTTACTAGTCATTTATTAAGGTATGAATATTAGGAGTGACGTACAATGTGTTTTTACAATAAAAATTATTGGAAGATTGAAAAAATATTTTTGTTTCCTATAAGCTTTTAACCATGTCTATATCATGTGTTACTTTGGTTAATATAGTGGGTTTGTTCTAAATGTCAAACTAGAATTTGTGAAATAGTATTATTAATTTTCAAGAATATCTTACTTTTTTCTAACAATAAAATTTACAAAGCTATAACATTTAAATATTATCCAAAATAAACTGATTATATTATTAAAGTATACTATGAAGAAGATATATGTCTTGTTTAGTGATTCCATATTTTATCTTTTTGGATTATTCAATCATGTTATTCTGTGAATATTTATAAAACAGTAGTATAACAAATATAGAAGTTTTCTATAAGGATATCAATTTTGTAAAAAGGCTAAAAAAAGACATTTTCATTTGTATTCAATCTCTAAGGTATTATTATATAACTGTTGCATATAACTCTTATGGAATCAATCATATTCAACAAGTACATTAACTTTTATATATAGAATAAGTAAAAGAAACGACCGTTACAAAAATATCAGGAGAAATGTAAAATTTAAAATGATAAAATAGCTACTTTATTCTAGCACATGAAAACATTAATATATTGTGTATTTATGTAAGCGCATACACACGTGTTATTCATATATATATTTTAACGTTTTTAAATTTTGTAAGTATTTCTCGTAGTCATCTAATTTGTGTTGACAACGCTTACATTAAACAGTATAATTACAATGTAATTATATATAATACAGAGGAGCAATTCATTGGTAGTTTATTAAGTTGAAAGATGAACCTTTTAATAAATGAAGGAATGAGTTGCCGAAAGAATTTAGTTAGTTCATTGACTATCTTTTTGATATATAAACTTACATAGTTTATTTATTGCCATATTATTGTTTATGGAGAGCTGTTATATTCTTGGGATATAATAGCTTTTTTATTTTTTAAAATTACATAGATTACAAGGAGGTAAGATGAAAAGTTTTATTAATGAAGAGAAGTTCAATGCCTTACTCAAAGATGGAATGAGTATAATGGTTGGAGGATTTCTAACGAATGGAACACCAGAAGGGTTAATAGATTTAATTGTTAAGTCCGGGAAAAAAGACTTAACAATAATTTGTAATGACGGTGGTTATCCCGATAAAGGTGTAGGTAAATTAGTTGTTAATAATCAAGTAACAAAAATTATTGCTTCTCACATCGGAACTAATCCGATGATTGGGACTCTTATGTCTGAAGAAAAATTAGAAGTCGAACTAGTCCCCCAAGGCACACTTGCCGAAAGAATAAGAGCTTATGGAGCGGGGTTAGGTGGAATATTAACGCCTACTGGGTTGGACACATTAGTTGAAAAAGGAAAAAAAGTAATAGAAGTTAAAGGGAAAAGATATCTACTTGAAGAAGCTCTTGGTGCTGATCTTGCATTGGTTGGGGGAGCTATAGCAGATAATTATGGGAATCTTAAATATGTTAAAACGATGAGAAACTTTAATCCTATTATTGCTACAGCTTGTGAAACAGTTGTATGTCAACCAAGAAAGATAGTGGATGTAATAGATCCAGAAAATGTAATTACTCCACATCCTTTTGTGGATTATATATTGGTAGGTGAATATAATGACTGATAAAGAAATAATTGCTTCAAGAATAGCTTTAGAATTGGATGACGGAGATTTAGTTAACTTAGGTATTGGGATTCCAACTTTTGTTGCTAATTATGTACCCGAAAATAAATCAGTTACTTTCCAAGCTGAAAATGGAATTATAGGGTTAGGTGGCTTAGTTGAAGATGAATTTGAAATTGTTAATGCCGGTGGAGTAGGAGCTAGCATTTTAGATGGTGGAGCTTTTATAGATTCAGCAACATCATTTTCTTTTATAAGGGGTGGACATATTGATGTGACCGTATTAGGTGCATTAGAAGTTGATCAAGAGGGTTCTTTAGCATCGTGGATTATTCCAGGAAAGAAAGTCCCAGGAATGGGTGGAGCAATGGATTTAGTTACAGGTGCTAAAAGAGTTATTATTGCTACTAGGCACACCAACAGAGGTGTTCCTAAAATACTAAAAAAATGTCGTCTTCCATTAACGGCTGCTCATCAAGTTAATATGATAGTAACTGAAATGGCAGTTATGGAAATTAAGGAAGATCAATTGCATTTATTAGAAGTTCATCCAGACTACACAGTTGAGGATGTTATAAAGGTTACTGAAGCAGATTTAGTTATTAATAATGTTGAATCTATGAAGGGAATGTAATATGGAAACTATTTTAAAATTAAGAATGTCAAATCATGATGCTCATTACGGTGGTAATTTAGTAGATGGCGCAAGAATTTTAGGATTATTTGGAGACGCAGCGACTGAATTATTAATTAGGAATGATGGAGATGAAGGCCTTTTTAGAGCGTATGAACAAGTGGATTTCTTAGCGCCTGTATATGCAGGTGACTTTCTTGAAGTACATGCAAAGATAATTAAAAAAGGGAACACATCTAGAAAGATGGAATTTTTCTGCTACAAAGTTATTGAAGCTAAACCTAAAATTTCCGCAAGTGCTTGCGATGTTTTACAAGAAAAGGTATTAACTACTTATGCATTAGGAACTTGCATTGTACCTAAGGAGTTACAAAGACATAATGGATAAGTTGATAATAACATGCGCAATCACCGGAGCTGAGGTAACTAAGGAACATAATGAAGCTGTTCCGTATACCGCTTTAGAGATGGCTGATGCAGCATATGGTGCGTATAAAGCCGGTGCATCTATAATTCATTTACACGCAAGGATGGATGATGGTACACCAACCCAAGATAAAGAAAGATTTAAAATTTTAATCGATGCTATTCATAAAAAATGTCCTGATGTTATTATCCAAGTTTCGACAGGCGGAGCTGTGGGAATGACAAGAGACGAAAGGCTAGATGTTTTAAAAAACAATCCAGAGATGGCTACATTAGATTGCGGAACATTAAATTTTGGTGGAGATGACATCTTTGTAAATACAGAAAATGATATTAAGTATTTTGCTAACAAAATGAACGATTTAGGTGTTAGATATGAAATGGAGTGCTTTGAAAAGGGTCATATTGATACAACAATAAGATTTATCAAAAAAGGCATTATTAAGAACCATCTACATTATTCGTTTGTTTTAGGTGTTCGAGGTGGAATGACTGGTGAAGAAAGAGACTTCTTATTCTTAAAGGATAGTATCCCAGAAAATGCTACTTACTCAGTTGCCGGAATAGGAAGATATGAGTTTACACTAGCTGAGTTATCAATTAAACACGGAGGACATGTAAGAGTTGGTTTAGAAGATAATATATTTATAGAAAAAGGTGTCCTAACAAAATCAAACGCAGAGTTAGTAGGAAAAGTTGTAAGTATAGCAAAAAAATATAATAGAGAAATAGCCTCGCCACAAGAAGCTAGAAAAATACTAGGAATGGAGAAACAATAAATGGAAAAATTAAGTAAATACGGAACTCATCGAGTTATATACCCTTTAGGTACATTACCTCAAACTGCAGATAAATTAGACAATAATATGATATGTCAAGACAATGAAATTCTAATTCAAGTAAAAACACTGAACATTGATTCTGCTTCATTTACTCAAATTAAAGAAGCGTGTAATGGTGATCAAGAAGCAATGAAAGAAATGGTTCTTGGTATAGTTAATCAACGAGGTAAAATGCAAAACCCTGTAACTGGAAGCGGAGGAATGCTTCTAGGTACAGTTAAAGAAATTGGTAAAGATTTAAATAAGGATGTTAAAGTTGGTGATGAAATAGCTTCGTTGGTTTCATTATCATTAACACCTTTAAAGATACATAATATCTTAGCTGTTCATATGGACAAAGATCAATTGGATATTGAGGGGGAAGCTATTTTATTTGAATCTGGTATATTTGCTAAAATACCAAGTGATATCCCTTCAAATATGGCTTTATCAGCACTAGATGTAGCAGGTGCTCCTGCACAAGTAAAGAGACTTGTTAAAAAAGATGATACAGTTGTTATTCTAGGTGCCGCTGGGAAATCAGGAACTTTATGTTCTTATGAAGCTAAAAAACAAGCTGGTCCTAATGGTAAAGTCATTGGTATTATCCATTCAAATCGTCATAGAGATGACTTAGAATCATTAAATGTATGTGATCATATACTTGTTGGAGATGCTAAAGATCCAATGGATATATATAATAAGGTTATGAGCTTAACTGATAATAAAGGATCAGATGTTACCATCAATGTTGTAAATGTTCCTAATACTGAAATGGCAACTATTTTACCTACTAAAGATACAGGTACTGTATATTTCTTTAGTATGGCAACGTCATTTACAAAAGCAGCACTAGGTGCTGAAGGTATTGCTGCTGAAGCTTTAATGATTATTGGAAATGGATATACAAAAAACCACGCGGAAATCACATTGAATATCTTAAGAGAATCAAAGGAAATGTATGATTTGTTTGAAAGAAGATTCGGAAAGGAAAACTAATGAAAATTATTAATGATAAGTATTTAGAAAGAAAAGCTAAATATTTTCCTAATGTACTTGACGAAGATTGGAATGATTGGCAATGGCAATTAAAAAATAGGATTAGATTCACAAAAGATTTAGAAAAATTTCTTGAACTAACTGAACAAGAGAAAAACGATATGAATAATATTCTTTCTAAATTTAGAATGTCTATTACTCCTTATTACCTATGTTTAATGGATCCTGATAATCCTAACTGCCCAATAAGAAAACAAGCAGTACCAGCCCTAGAAGAGTTGCATATCTCAAGTGTAGATATGGAAGATCCACTACACGAAGATACGGATTCACCTGTTCCTGGCTTAACACACAGATATCCTGATAGAGTTTTATTCTTAATCACAGATATGTGTTCAATGTATTGTAGACATTGTACAAGAAGAAGGTTTGCGGGTCATCATGACCAAGCATCTCCACAATCAAGAATTGATGCATCTATAGAGTATATTAGAAATCACCCTGAAGTTAGAGATATTGTACTATCAGGTGGAGATGCATTATTAGTTAGTGATGAAAGATTAGAATACATAATAAGTAATCTAAGAAAAATAGAACATGTGGAAGTCATTAGAATTGGTACAAGAACACCGGTAGTTATGCCACAAAGAATTACTGATGATTTAGTAAATATGTTAAAAAAATATCATCCAATATGGGTTAACACACATTTTAATCATTATGATGAAATAACATCTGAAAGTAAAGCTGCTATAGATAAAATGGCAGATGCTGGAATACCTTTAGGAAATCAATCTGTATTATTAAGAGGGGTTAATGATTCAGTAGCTATTATGAAGAAGTTAGTTCAAAGTTTAGTATATATAAGAGTTAGACCATATTACATATATCAATGTGATTTATCAATAGGTATAGAACATTTCCGTACACCAGTATCTAAGGGGATTGAAATTATTGAAGGACTGAGAGGTCACACAACTGGATTTGCAGTTCCTACTTTTGTTGTAGATGCACCAGGTGGGGGTGGAAAAATTCCAGTTATGCCTAACTATGTAATATCACAAGCACCTGGGAAAACAATCTTAAGAAACTACGAGGGTGTAATTACAACTTATACTGAACCTAACAATTATACAGTTAGTGAAGAAGATAAAGAAATTGCAAAAGGAGTAAGCGGATTATTAGCTGGGAATAAAATATCAATTGAACCTAAAGTTTTAGAAAGAAGGAACAGATCATCAAAGAGCTAATGAAGATTGTTGAAGAAAACAATGTAGTAAGTATTGTAGGTAATGCAAAAAATGCTGGAAAAACTACAGTGATGAATTCGATATTTGAAGAGTTAGATTATAATAACATTGCAATCACTTCGATAGGTTTAGATGGTGAGGAAACAGATCAAGTTACGTTTATGGATAAACCAAGAGTATATTGCAAAACAGGTTATTTAATAGCAACAGCTGAGGAAACTTTAGATCAATTTGAAGCGGAATATAGAGTTATAGAAAACACACATATCAAAACATCGATAGGCAATGTGAAGATTTGTGAAATAATAAAGCCTGGAAATGCTCTAATTGCAGGGCCTTCCATTATATCCGATATGGAAGAAATTATTCAAAAGTTACAAAAATATAACTTGAATAACATATTTATTGATGGCGCATTCTTCAGACATTCGCTTGCAAGGGTCGCAAATGCCTCTATTTTTGTTGTAGGAGCCAACCTAAGCAATGATTTAGATAAGGTTGTATTAGATGCAGTATCAAATGTTAAGAAATTCAACTTGGCAGAGGTTGATTCAACCCTTAGATTCATAGGGAAAGAGGCATGTATTTGTTACCTAAAAGATGGTAAAGTCATGAAAAAATTCGATTTCGATTCAGTCTTAGGTAATACCGCAATAATTCTCGATTCCAAGTATAATAAAGCTGACTTTTTATACCTTCCACTATCTCTAACAAATGAGTTCTTAGAACAGTTAGTTGAAAAAAGAAGAGATTTTCACTTTGATATTATCGTGAATACACCAGTAAATATACAGCTAAATTCAGCGAATATACACAATTTATTTAAATTGAAAAATAAAGTATATGTGTTGAACCCAATAAATTTAAAAGCAGTCTGTTTTAACCCGTATTCTCCTAGAGGCTATGAGTTTGATAACGATACTTTTAAGAAGAAGTTAAAAACGGCTTTACATTTAAAAGTGATAAATGTAATGGAAGGGAGTGCAAAATGAGTAAGTTAAATCTAGATTTAAACAAGATCAAAGACTGTAGAACATATGCAGATAAGATTGCATGTGATGTACAGGCTTTTATAGACCGACATTCTACTGTTTCGGTCGAAAGAACAGTCCTTAGATTGCTAGGAATTGATGGTGTAGATGACTTTGAAGTACCAATTCCTAACAGAATTGTAGATAATGTAGTGAAAAATGGGGATATAACAAGAGGAATTTCCCTATATATAGCGAATGCTCTTGATTCTACTAAATTAAGTCTTGATAATTTTATAGAAAAATATATAAAAGAGGACATAGATATTTGTTCATATCCCAATGTGGAAACGAATAAAGTTGATAAAATATTACAACCATATTATGAAAAAAATTTAATGAGAATTAGAAAGAATAAATTAGATAGAGAAGTGTACTTAACTAAAAACCCTAGACAAAGTTTAACTGATTTATATGTTATCGTAGCCACAGGGAACATTGATGAAGATGTTACTCAAGCTGTAGCTGCGGCAAAGGCTGGTGCTGATATCATTGCGGTCATTAGATCCACTGGACAATCGCTATTGGACTTTGTACCTTATGGGAAAACTACTGAAGGTTTTGGTGGGACATATGCTACTCAAGAAAATTTCAGAATAATGAGAGCTGCTTTGGACAAGGTTTCTAATGAAGAAAATCGATACATTAAACTAGTAAACTATGCATCTGGATTATGTATGCCTGAGATTGCGGCTATGGGAGCCATGGAAAGATTAGATGTATTATTGAATGATAGTATGTATGGAATAATCTTTAGGGATATAAATATGCAAAGAACATTTGTCGACCAATATTTTTCAAGGTTGATTAATGCTTACTCTGGAATAATCATTAACACTGGTGAAGATAATTATTTAACAACATCAGATGCAGTGACTGAAGCTCATACGGTATTAGCTTCTCAATTTATAAATGAAGCATTTGCATTAAAAGCGCACCTTCCTGAAGAGTTGATGGGACTAGGACATGCCTTTGAGATTAATCCCGATGTTGAAGATAGCTTCTTAATTGAATTAGCTCAAGCTCAAATGGCTAGAGAAATATTTCCAAAAGCACCTTTAAAATACATGCCACCAACAAAGCATATAAATGGAAATATTTTTAGAGCTTACCAACAAAATGCAATGTTCAATATGATTACAACAGGTACTCATCAATCTATACATTTATTGGGTATGATGACCGAAGCTATTCATACTCCATTTATGTCAGATAGATTTTTAGCAATCAAGAATGCTAAAATGATTCAACAGACAATGAAATCATTTAGTGATGAAATCGAGTTTAAGAAAGATGGACTCATGCAAAAAAGAGCTCAAGGGGTTTTATCAGAAGCGCTAGAGCTATTAAAGCAAATTTCTGAAATTGGAATGTTTGAAACATTAGCTAGAGGAATATTCGCAGAAACTAAACGTACTATGGCTGGCGGTAAAGGATTAGACGGGGTATTTAAAAAGAATCCCGAATATATAAATGTAGTAGCTAAGAAAATGGAGGACTCATTTAATGAAAATTAAACCATACGGAGATACTTTAAATGATGGAAAAATCCAAGTTAGTTTTACGCTTCCAGTAGAAAGAAGCCAAAAGGGAATCGCTGCTGCAAAAGAACTTGCTAAATCAATGGGATTAATTGATCCCGCTGTTGTTCATGCTGAATCTATTGAAAACGGGTTTTCATTTTATGTTTTATACGGTTCTTGTATTCATTCGGTAGATTATGACAAAATTCATGTTGAAGAAATCACAACTAAAGCTTTATCTAGAAAACAAATTGAGGAAATAATATCTAAAGAGTTTGATAAAGAATTAGTGTTTGTTGGAGCTTCTACAGGAACTGATGCCCATACGGTTGGTATTGATGCTATCATGAATATGAAAGGATTTGCTGGACATTATGGGTTAGAAAGATATTCTGGTATTAAAGCAATCAATTTAGGGTCACAGGTTTTGAATGAAGAGTTTGTTAGAGCGGCCAAAGAATATAATGCAGATGTATTATTGGTATCCCAAACAGTTACTCAAAAAGATGTTCATTTACAGAATCTAATTGAACTTGTAGAATTACTAGAAGCAGAAGGTATTAGAGAAGATATTATATTAATTGCTGGTGGTGCCAGAATTACACATGAACTTGCAAAAGAACTAGGATTTGATGCTGGGTTTGGCCCTGGTAATTTCGCTGAAGACGTTGCTACTTTTGCAGTGCAGGAATTAATAGATAAAAAATAGGAGATTGTTTATATGAAACTAGATAATATAAAACATGTATCGACAAAAATAGGAGATAAAGGAACTTCAAAAAATTATTCAAATGAAACATATAGAAAAAGTGATACTTTATTCAATGTTTTAGGAACGTTGGATGAATTAAGTTCTTTTCTTGGTTTAGCTTATCATTATGTTAAATATGAAGATATTAAGAATATCCAAATAAACCTACAGAATTTAATGACTCTTGTTGCTACATCTCCAAATTCAAATAACTATGAAAAAATAGAAAAATGTGATCAATCAAAAATTGATAAAATGGAAGCTACAATGCAAAGCTTATTAGATAAGTCTCCTTTAGAACCAAAATTCTATTTACCTGGAAGTGAAAAAAGTAAAGAAGGTGCTTATCTAGATATTTGTAGAGTAATAGCTAGAAGGGCTGAAAGAAGACTTGATGAATTTGTTATTTCGCATAAAAGAACAGATTTGGACAAAGTAAGAAAGTATTTAAATAGGTTAAGTGACTATTTATTTATCTTATCTTGTACTCTCTAAAAGAATATCAATTTTAAGTAAAAATAGACTTTCAAAAAAAATGACAGTGTGATATAATTATACACGAAATAAAAGCGCTTACAATTTTAAGGAGAATACTTTGAAAACTATAGTAATAGGTGTTATCGGTGCCGATGTTCACGCGGTAGGAAATAAGATTATAGAATACACCTTAAATAACGCCGGTTATAATGTAATTAATATAGGTGTTTTATCTTCTCAAGAAGATTTTATTAACGCGGCAATAGAAACTGACGCGGATTTAATTTTAGTTTCATCACTATATGGACATGGTGAAATTGATTGTCGTGGTATGAGGGAAAAATGTATTGAATCTGGATTAGATAATATATTTTTATATGTAGGTGGAAACATTGTTGTGGGTAAACAAGATTTTAACAATGTTGTTACGACATTTAAAAATATGGGATTCAATCGTGTTTATCCTCCAGGAACTACAATAGATAATGCAATAGAAGATATCAAGAACGATTTAGGAGAGTAATATGGCTAACTATTTGTTGATAGACTTTGGGTCTACTTTCACTAAATTATGTGCAATAAATTCTGAAGCTGAGGACTTAATAGGGACAGCTTCCGATTTTACGACAGTAGATACAGATATAAGCATTGGATATCACAAAGCCTTAGATAAACTGTTTACAACAGTTGGTAAAACTATAGAATTTGATCAAGTTATAGCTTGTTCATCAGCTGCTGGCGGCCTAAAAATGGCCGCTATTGGTCTAGTTGAGGAGCTTACAGTTGAGGCTGCGAAGCGCGTATGTTTGGGTGCTGGAGCAAAAGTTGATCTTGTTTTATCACATCATATAACTAAATCTGAAGTTAAAGCAATAAAAGAAAAAGGAATAGATATAATCCTATTAGCAGGTGGAGCTAATGGAGGAAATAAAGAATGCGTTATATATAACTGTGAAATACTTGGTAAGATGGATGTTAAAATACCAGTTATTTTTGCAGGGAATAAATCAGCTCAAGATGAAATAGAGGACATATTTGAACAATATAATATGGATGGTTATATTGTAGAAAACGTAATGCCTAAGATTAATATTTTAAATATTGATTCTGCAAGAGACAAAATCAGAGAAATATTCTTGGAAAAGATTATTGAAGCTAAAGGAATTAAAAGTATTGAAGGAAGTATTAATCAAGTAATCTTACCTACTCCTAACGCAGTTTTAGAAGCATCTAAATTATTATCTGAAGGATATTTAACAGAAGAAGGGTATGGAGATTTAGTTGTACTTGATATAGGTGGAGCCACAACGGATATGTATTCAATCTGTAATTCAACAACAAGAAGTGATGTATTAATTCATGGCTTAGAAGAGCCTTTCGCCAAAAGAACTGTAGAAGGCGACTTAGGAATGAGATATTCTGCACCAGGAATTATTAAATCACTTACAAAAGAGGAAGTAGAATTTATTAACTTGGAAAAGAATGTTGATATAGAGTCCGAAGTAAGTAAACGTTATAATAACGTTCATCAATTACCTCAAAATCTTCATGATGAATTCATAGATCAATTCTTAGCTGAAATGTGTGCATATAGAGCGATGCATAGACACTGCGGAAGAATTGAGGAAGTCTTTACTCCTATGGGAGTTGTATTCAATCAAATAGGTAAGGATTTATCTCATATTAAATATGTTATAGGAACAGGTGGAGTAGTCATCAATTCTAGTAATCAAGATATGATATTAGCAAAAACTACCAACATACTTCATAACAAATCAGAGTTAAGACCTGCACACCCAAAATTTATGATTGACCAAAGTTATATAATGGCATCTATGGGACTTTTATCTCAAAAAGAGCCTTTATTAGCTTTAAAAATATTAAAGAAATATATAAAAAAAATTAAGGTGAAAAAATGAAATTACAAAACAAGCGAATTCCCGAAGCCGAATTCCTAAAGATCAGACAAGAAGTTTTAGCTACTTGGTCAACTGGTAATGACCCACAACTAAACTTAGATGCTGCAGTGGAATATCTTAAACAAGTTCCTGACCACAAAAACTTTGCTATTAAGTTAAATAAGGCAAAAGAAAAAGGTGTTACTTTAGTTCAACCAAGAGCTGGTGTTCCTGAGTTAAAAGAGCACATTAAATTATTGAAATATCTTACAAGTTGTGGTGCTGATTTTGTACCATCAACAGTTGATAGTTATACAAGACAAAACAGGTATATTGAGGCTCAAAAGGGTTTAGAAGAATCTGTTAAAATTAACAGAGCACTTTTGAATGGGTTCCCGGTTGTTAATCATGGTGTAACCAACTGTAAAAAAGTTTATGAAGCAGTTAATGTGCCTATTGAAGCAAGACATGGTACGCCTGACGCAAGACTCTTATCAGAAATCATACATGCATCAGGGTGGACTTCTAATGAAGGTGGTGGAATATCGTATAATATTCCTTATGCAAAAAACGTACCATTAGAAGAAACAATAAAGAATTGGCAATACTGTGATAGGCTTGTTGGGTATTATGAAGAAAGAGGGATTAAAATTAATAGAGAACCATTCGGTCCTTTAACAGGAACGATTGTTCCTCCTGCAATTTCAAATACCGTAATGATAATTGAAGCGTTACTAGCTGCCGAACAAGGTGTGAAAAATATTTCTGTCGGGTATGGAATGGGTGGAAATATGATTCAAGATGTTGCTGCAATTAAATCTTTATATGAACAAACAATTTATTATTTAGATAAATATGGTTACGAAGATATGGAAATATCTACTGTTTTCCATCAATGGATGGGAGGATTTCCACAAGATGAATCTGAAGCAATGGCTTTAATTTCATACAGTTCTACAGTTGCTGCTTTATCAAAAGCAACTAAGTTAATTTCAAAATCACCACATGAATCAATTGGAATTCCAACCATGGAAGCCAATGGGTTGGGAATAAAATCATCAAAATTCATTGTAAATATGTTAAAGGATCAAGAAATCTCAGATAGTAAAGAACTTACACTTGAAATTAATCAGATAAAAAAGGAAGTATCATGTTTGATGGATGTAATCTTTAAAGTTGGAAAAGGAGATTTAGCAGTTGGGGTTGTTAATGCATTTAAGGATGGATTAATAGATATACCATTTGCACCTAGTAAATACAATGCTGGTAAAATATTACCTGCTAGAGATAACGATGGTAAGATAAGAATATTAGAATTTGGAAACCTGGCTTTCACAGAAGATATTAAAGAATTTCATAGATGTAAAATCCAGGAAAGAGCAAATACAGAATCTAGAGATATAACTTTTCAATTAACTGTTGATGATGTTTATTCAGTTAGTAAAGGCGAGTTAATTGGTAGACCAGAGGAGAATAACTATAAAAAG
>NPIG01000238.1_pt1 | contig 56249 bp, 48 predicted proteins | sample 8637441 | NCBI WGS metagenome assembly NPIG01 (sample SAMN07420675, study PRJNA396082) | bioreactor metagenome | isolation source: sample BR6 brine-fed electro-methanogenic bioreactor BR | place: Japan: Kochi | collected 2016-06-14
TATCCTTTAAAAAGCCCGTATCACTGATAACTTCAGCGATACGGGCTTTTTTTTGTTATGGGGCTTTAATGGGCTTTACTTTATGTACCGTTAGGGATGTCCTGGCGGTTGCCGCGGCTTTGTCACAGATCTGTTGTGTCACAGCTTGTGGCAGAGTGAACCGGGCCTGCCGCGGAGATGAGACGGATCAGTTCAGACACTTTTCCAATATCTTTGTATCCGGGGGCGGATTCCACGCCGGATGAGATATCCACTCCATGGGGGCCCGCAGCTGTCAGGGCTTCCTGGATATTGTCACAGGAGAGCCCGCCTGCAATCAGTACAGGATATTTTTCAGAAAATTTTCTGGACTGTCCGTAATCCCAGGATTTTGCGTTTCCTCCCGGCAGCCTGCCCATCCCGCATTCGATCAGCAGATAATCGGCTTGCGTATACATGGTTTCAATCGTATCAAGGCCGGGAGATCGGGAGGCAAACACCGCTTTGATGACGGTGAGACCATGGGTTTTCAGAATACGGATCATTTCCGGGGATTCCTGACCATGAAGCTGCACCCCTTTGAGTCCGCAGGCGTTTACCGTGTCCAGAACCGTTTTCAAGGGTTCATTGACAAAGACCCCCCAGGCAGGGACATGGGCCGGCAGTGCCGTAGCGATCGATTTTGCAAGGGAACGGGTCACATGCCGGGGGCTTGCCGAATAAAAGACCAGTCCGATGATGTCTGCACCGGCCCGGGCACAGGCAGCGGCATTGTCCGGATCGGTCAGGCCGCAGATTTTGACCAGGGGAAGAGACCTGGAAGGGACCGTGTTATGCATCGGTTCTCAATGAGGTGATGAATACGTCTGGATCCGCTGATTTGACGATACTCTCTCCGATGAGGAAGTTGAAGATCCCGGCTTGAATGCCTTTGAGGACATCGGCGCGGCTGGAAAACCCGGAAGCCGCCACCGGAATGATCTCTTTTGGCAACAGCGGTGCGATGCGGACGGCCGCTTCCGGGTCCATCTCCAGGGTGGTCAGGTTCCGGTTGTTAATGCCCACGATTGCCGCCCCGGTTTTCAGGGCCTGTTCCATTTCCCATTCGGACGCGATTTCCACCAGTGGTTCCATGTGGATCTCCCGGGCCAGGCTGATGAAATCCGCCTGCTGAGTGGCCGACAACAGTCTGGTCATGATCAGAATGGATGCCGCGCCGGCCCGACGGGCCTCATAGATCTGATATTCATGAAAAACAAAATCTTTTCTGAGGACTGGAAGACCGGTATGGGCGCACACGGTAGTCAGATCCGCCAGGCTGCCTTTGAAATAAACCGGTTCCGTCAGCACGGAAACCGCTTTTGCACCGGCTTTTTCATAGATCTGTGCATAAGTTTTGACATCCAGATCCACACACAGGTCGCCTTTGGATGGAGACGCTTTCTTGATTTCCGCGATAATTCCCACATCCGATGGCGTGCCGGATGCCATGGCGTTTGAAAAATCCGGCGGAACCGTTGAATTTTCTGCCTCCTGACGCAAGGATGACAAGGGGATACGCCGCTTTTGGGCGGCAATCTCTTCCTGTTTGATCTCTCTGATGGTTTTCAGGAATCCGGTGAGAGCCATCATTACCCGTTCTCCTGTGTGAATTGAATCAGGTCGTTGAGCTTTTGCAAGGCCCGGCCGGAGTCGATGGCATCGGCCGCCGCCTGTATGCCCTGACCGATATCCGCGGCGGCATCCGCCGCCACCAGACCGGCCCCGGCATTGATCAGGACAATGTCCCTGCGGGGTCCTTTTTCTCCGGACAGGATCCGGATCAGAATATCGGCATTTTTTCGGGCATCACCGCCCTGAAGATCCTGCGGATCCGCATAATCGTCAAAATAGTTCAGCGGATCCAGGTCATAGGATTTCACCCGGCCGCAGGACAGTTCTGACACCCGAGTCAGGCCGGTGGTGGTGATCTCATCCATGCCGTCATGGCCGTGAACCACGAACGCTTTTTCAACCCCCAGCAAATTCAGAGCATTGGCAAACATCTCGGTCAGGGCCGGTGAGTAAACCCCCACGATCTGACACGAGGCCGCCGCCGGATTGGTCAACGGGCCCAGCATGTTGAAAATGCTTCGGATGCCGCATTCCTTCCGGGCCTGGGCCGCGTGTTTCATGGCACCGTGAAATGTCGGGGCAAACAGGAATCCGATGCCGATCTCATTGACTGCCTCTTCCACGATTTCCGGGTCGACCGCCAGGTTGACACCCAGGGCTTCCAGCACATCCGCGCTGCCACACCGGCTGGAAATGCTCCGGTTCCCGTGTTTAGCCACGGTGACGCCGGCACCGGCCACCACAAAGGCGGTGGTGGTGGAAATATTGAACGAGTTGGACCCATCCCCGCCGGTGCCGCAGGTATCGATCACCTTTCCGGAAAGGGTCTGGATCCGGGCCGCTTTTCTGCGCATGGCCCGGGCCGCGCCGGCCAGTTCTTCAAAGGTTTCCCCTTTGGTGGCCAGGGCTGCCATGAACGCGCCGGTCTGGGCTGGTGTGATGTTGCCTGAAAAAATATGGGTGATCATCTCAGCAGCCTGTTCCTGGGACAGGTCATGGCCGTTGACGATCTGGTTGAGGATCTGTGTAAAGGTCATCAGGCCGCTCCTTTGATAAAATTACGGATCAGTCGTTTGCCCACGGTGGTCATGAAGGATTCCGGATGAAACTGCACCCCCTGGGTGGGGTGGTGGATGTGCCGCAGCCCCATGATTTCTCCGTCATCCGAGCGGGCCGTAATTTTCAGACAGGCGGGCAGATCTGATTCTTTCACGGCCAGGGAGTGGTAACGCATCACTGGAAAGGGACGGGTAAGCCCGTCAAAGACATGTTCGCCGTCCGACGTGACCCTGGATGTTTTGCCGTGCATGATCTGTTTCGCGTGAACAATGGTGCCCCCGAATGCCTGGGCTATCACCTGGTGGCCCAGGCAGACCCCTAAGATCGGGAAGGTGCCGGACAGTTCCCTGACCACCTCCAGAGAGATGCCCGCATCCTCGGGCCGGCCCGGGCCGGGGGAGATGACAATGGCACCCGGGGCCATGTCCCGAATGTCTTTCACACGGATTTTGTCGTTTCTGAACACGTCCACGGATACGCCCGTGTGAAGCAGGTAGTGGACCAGGTTGAAGGTAAAGGAATCGTAATTGTCAATGATGACCACGTTCATGGGAAGTCTCCGGGGGTAAAAGGGAAAGATCGGAATGGGAAAGCGCCAGCTCCAGCGCGGATTCCACACTTTTTGCCTTGTTTCTGCATTCCTGAAGTTCGGTGTCCGGATCGGAATCATACACTATCCCGGCCCCGGCCTGAACCGTGAGGGTCTGGTTTTCCATGACAGCGGTACGGATGGTGATGGCAAAATCCATGTTGCCGGTAAAGGAAATATATCCGGCAGCACCGCCGTAAACCCGGCGGGGTCTGTTTTCCAGGCCGGCGATGATCTCCATGGCCCGGATTTTGGGGGCGCCTGTGAGGGTGCCTGCGGGAAAGGCGGCCCGGAACAGGTCCAGGGCATCGTAAGCGTCATCCAGATCACAGGTGATATTGGAGACCAGATGCATGACATGGGAATAGCGCTCGATGATCATGGTATCGGTCACCTGGACGGTGCCGGGCCTGGCCACCCGTCCCAGGTCGTTCCGGCCCAGGTCGATGAGCATCACGTGTTCGGCCTTTTCTTTTTCATCCTTGAGCAGCTCGTCCGCCAGGGCCTGATCCTGCTGCCGGGTGGCGCCTCTGGGGCGGGTGCCGGCAATGGGGCGCAGCGTCGCCGTCCCGTTTTCCAGCCGGACCATGGTTTCCGGGGATGATCCCGCAATGACCCGGTCGCCGAAATCCATGAAAAACATGTAGGGAGACGGGTTGACATACCGCTGGGCCCGGTAGAACCGGACCGGGTCCAGGTCGGTGGGGCAGGAAAACGGCTGGGAAAACACCGCCTGAAAGATATCGCCTTCCTGGATATGGTGCTTGATGGTGTTCACTCCGGCCAGATACTGTTCAGCCGGCATCCGGGGGGTCAGGACCGTGGCCTGGCCGCCGTCCTGTTTGACCGGACCTGCTGCGGCCGGTGCGTTCACGGTCTCCAGCAGCTGCACCAGGTCGTTGTATGCCTGGCCATAGGCGGCATCCAGGTCGGTGTCGTCATCCAGATAACAGATACCCAGACAGGTCATGGTCTGCTGGACATTGTCAAAGATGATCATCTGATCCGGAATGATGAAATGGGCATACGGGTCCGCAGCCGGCAGGGAAACCGGAACATCTTCGAAAAACGACACCATTTCATAGGTGACATACCCGGTCAGACCGGTCCAGAAGCGGGGGAATTCCGGCATGGGGGCCGGATCATATGCCTGCACGATCTCACGGAGCACCGCCAGGGGATCGTTGCCATGGGCAATGGTTTTGCAGGTCTGTCCGGGTGTGTCCGGGTGGATCACCTGTGTCACATGATCGGCAAATACCTGGACAATACCGTGGGGCCGGATCCCCAGAAAACTGTATCTGGCCCACCGTTCTCCGCCTTCCACGCTTTCCAGCAGAAAGCAGGGGGTCCCGGTTTTGCGGCATTGGGTCAGGATGGACACGGGCGTGTGGGTGTCCGCCAGGACCCGGATGCACACCGGCACGACATTGTGGGTTTTTGCCAGGTCCTTGAACCGGCGGCTGTCTGGAAATCGGGATATGATCATGACTGGCGCGTTCCTGTCGGGTAAAAAAGGTTCAAATGCCGGGAAAATTAAATGATTTGATCCGGGTTGTCAAGACAATTGTTTCTATTTGTAGAAACAAACATCAAAACTTTTATGTGGGGGTTTGTCTGAAAATATGCTACAAGCATGGCCGGACAAGGCATGATAGTGTTGTAACACAGCCAAGGAACGGTGTGATGATATTTTTGTTTCCCCCGGTGGCCAAATCCTGTGAACCGCCGGCAGGGGTGGCCTATCTGGCGGCGGCACTCAAGGAAAACGGCATTGAAAGCCGGGTGGTGGATGCCAGCATTCAGGGGTTTCACTATCTGATTCAGCAGGAGTTGTCCGCCGATGATTCCTGGTCGGCCAGGGCCCTGAAAAACCGGAACACCATTCTTTCAGACCTGCGAAACCCTGCCCTGTATACCAATGAGGACCGGTATCATCAGCGGGTGTATGATCTGAACAGACTGCTGTCCCTGGCCGTGGACACCACCCGGTTTCGACTGACCTTGAGCGATTACACGGACCGGGGCCTGTCTCCTTTGCGCAGCAGCGATCTGCTGGAAAGCGCCCGCACCTGCCACTTCAACCCGTTTTTTCCTTTTTTTGAAGACCGGCTCAAACCGGTGCTCGCCCAATGGGACTCCCCCTGGGTGGGTATTTCTGTATGCTACCTGAATCAGGCCCTGGTCGGATTTGCTTTGGCCGGATGGGTCCGGCAGAATTTTCCTGAAAAAAAGATCGTGATGGGCGGCGGGCTGATTTCCTCCTGGATGAGCCGTCCGGATTTCAAATCCCCGTTTTCCGGGCTTATCGACTACCTGATTCCCGGAGAAGGGGAGATCCCCCTGCTGGACCTTCTGGGAAAACCCGGCACCACCCGGCGCCACTATGTGCCGGACTACGATTTTGCAGACCTGCGGGCCTATGTGTCGCCGGCAAGGGTCCTGCCCTTCAGAACCACCATCGGGTGTTACTGGCGCAAGTGCCGGTTCTGTCCTGAAAAAGCGGAAACAAGGCGGTACAGCACCCGGCGCGCGTCCCGGGTACTGACGGACACCCGGACACTGGCACACCGGTTCAATCCGGACGTCATTCATTTCATCGATGATGCCGTGACGCCCGCATTCTTAAAAGCCCTGGCCGGTGCCGGACCGGACCTGCCGTTCACCTGGTACGGGTTTGTCCGGTTTGAAAAAATTCTGGAAGATCCGGATTTCTGTGTGCAGCTCAGGCACAGCGGGTGCCTCATGCTCAAACTGGGCCTGGAATCCGGTGACCAAGCCGTTCTGGACCGGATGAACAAAGGCACCACCCTGGACCGGGCTTCCCGGATATTGAAAAACCTTCATCAGGCCGGCATTTTCACCTATGTGTACCTGCTGTTCGGCACCCAGTTCGAGGACCGGTCTTCCGCTTTGACCACGCTGGCATTTACCAAAGCCCATCAACCCTGGATCGATTATCTGAACCTGGCGGTGTTCAATCTGCCCCGGTTCAGTGACGATGCCGGCCATCTGGAAACCAGAGATTTTTATCAGGGGGACCTGTCGTTGTATGCGAATTTTGTACACCCGTCCGGGTGGGACAGAAAACAGGTGAAGCGGTTTCTGGACAAAACCTTTAAGAAGCAGATGACCGCCGGATCAGGGATCCGCAAGAACCCGGCGTTTTTTTCCGCCAACCATGCCATGTTTTTCAATCCGGTCTGGCGGAACAAACCCGTCAAAACCACAGGATCCCAAAACAGGGAATTCTTTGAAATCAAGACAGGAACAAACACATGACAGCTGAAATTCTTTCCACAGGCGACGAGGTGCTGCTGGGGGACCTGGTGGACACCAACAGCGCGTTTCTATGCGGCCGGCTCAGGGAGATGGGAATCCGGGTGTCCCAGATCACGGTCAAAGGGGATGATGTGGACGGGGTCTGCGATGCAGTGCAGGCCATTTCCCGGCGGGCCGCACTTTGCCTGGTCACGGGCGGGCTGGGGCCCACCCAGGATGACATCACGGCATTGGCCTGCGCAAAGGCCTTGGGGGAATCCCTGGTCCTGAATCCCTCGGCCCTGGCATCCATGAAAACCTATTTTGACCGCCGGGGGTTCGAATTGACTTCCGACAACGAGAAACAGGCCTGGCTGCCTGCTTCAGCCATGGTTCTGGAAAATACCCATGGGACCGCGCCGGGGTTCGCGTTTCAGCTCAACCAGTGCTGGTTTTTCTGCATGCCAGGCGTGCCGTCCGAGATGAAACAGATGATGGAGGCCTGTGTGGTGCCCCGGATTCAAACCATTCAAGGGACCGGGACCCGGTTGCCCATCCGCCGATTCACGGTGTTCGGGCTTCATGAGTCAAAGGTGGGGGTGCTGCTGGCACCGTTCAACACCCTTTTTCCGGACATCCGCCTGGGGTTCAGGGCCAGTTTTCCCATCATCGAAGTGAAGCTGGTGGGGGATGCCGGCATGGATGACAAGGATGGCGGAGCCGTGATGGACCGGGCCGGGCAGTGGGTGGTGCAGCAGCTGGGCCCCAAGGTGGTGTCTGATACCGGGTTGTCTCTGGAAGCGGAGGTGGGGAAACTGCTGGCACAACAGGGCCGGACACTGGCGGTGGCCGAATCCTGCACCGGCGGGCTCATTTCCCATCTGATCACCCAGGTGCCGGGCAGTTCCGATTATTTTCTGCTGTCCGCGGTCACCTATGCCAATTCCGCCAAGATCCATGTCCTGGGGGTCCGTCCGGACACGCTGGAGACCTTTGGCGCGGTACATGAAACCACAGCGCTTGAGATGGCCGAAGGGGCCAGGCGGGTGGCCGGGTCAGACTGGGCCGTTTCCACCACCGGTATTGCCGGTCCGGGAGGTGGGCCGACACTGAAACCGTTGGGAACCGTGTGCATTGGCGTGGCCGGTCCCGGCGGGGTGGCAGCGGCCAGAAAATTTGAATTCAAATTTGACGACCGGGACAAAAACAAGAAAATGTTTGCCGCCATGGCCCTGGAACTGCTCAGGCGGTATCTGACCGGTCAAATATCTGCTTGAACCAGGCCACGGTCCGGGCTTCGAACTCGGCCTGATGAACCGGAGATGACATGGGATGGTCCCCGCTTTTCTGGATCACGGCGTGTTTGGGGTCCTGCATGGTTTCCAGAAGAAGCCGGGCGTTTTCCACCGGCACAACCTGATCGGCATCCCCGTGAAAAATCAGCACATGGTGGAGGGCGGCAGCCTGATCCGTGAGATCGAACAGCAGGTTTTCCCTGAAAAACGATACCGGCAGGTCCGGTCTGGTTTCCGTACCTTGAATCGGGATGTTGTGAATGGTGCGGCTTTTGAGCGGGGCCGCGCACAGCACACCACCGTAAAGCCTTCCGAATTTTTTTTCCAGGGAATGCCAGGCATTGATGCAGGTGGCTCCGCCCATGGAAGACCCGAACACCCCTAACCGGCGGGATGTCAGGCCCATCTCCCGGACATGGGTGACAGCGGCCAGAAAATCTCCGGTGCGTTTCTCAAGGGAGGTGTCCGTGACAAAATCCCCCTGGCTGTCACCGCACCCCCGGTGGTCGAAACGGAAAAACGCGATGCCGTTTTTTGGCAGCAGTTGGGACAATACCCGTTGTTTGGCGGAAAACCGGGTGCCTTCCAGCCCGTGGGATCCCACCACCAGGGGCGGGGCCGGGGTGTCGGGCAGGCACAGCTCCCCGGTTAACGTGAGCTGATCCACCAGAAATTGTGTCTGAATGAAGCGCATCTTGTTTTTATGCCATGAAGCCGGTATAATCACAAGCTTTTTAACCGGAAACCGGAAATTTGGGAAATGTCCATGGGTATCAAGAAACGCGGTGTGTGTGAACTGGAAATCATCGACCTGGCTTTTGGCGGCAAAGGCCTGGCAAAACCGGACGGGTTTCCCGTGTTTGTGGACCGGTGCGTGCCCGGCGACCGGGTCCGGGTCAAGATTGTCAAAAAGAAAAAAAACTGGGCCGAGGCAAAACTCATTGAAATTCTTTCCCGATCCCCTCTCCGCCAGGCGGCCCGGTGCCGGTATGCGGATTTCTGCGGCGGATGCAAATGGCAGCAGATTCCTTACAAAACCCAGCTGGAATACAAAAAACAGCATGTGATCCAATCCCTGGCCCATATCGGCCGGCTGTCCCAGGTGCCGGTGAAAGAGGTGATCCCGTCGGAAAAGGTGTTTGAATACCGGAACAAGATGGAGTTTTCCTGTTCGGCCAGGCGGTGGCTGATGCCCGAGGAACTGGCCGATGACACCGTTTCCAAGGACATGGGGATCGGACTGCATGTGCCCGGCACCTTTGATCAGGTTATCGATATCCTTCATTGCGACATCATGCCGGAACAGGGCAATGCCATCCTGGGCCATGTCAGAGAGTTTATCCGGTCATCAGGCCTGCCGGCCTATCACCTGCGGCACCATACCGGGTTCTGGCGGTATGTGATGCTGCGTCATTCCGTGGCACGGGACCAGTGGATGGTGAACATCGTCACCCGGGACAAGAACCGGTCCGTGGTCTCCCGGCTGGCGGATTCTCTGGCGACCGCGTTCGACAACCTGGCATCCATTGTCAACAACATCACGGATGCCAGGTCCGGGGTCAGTACGGGTCAAGAGGAGATCCTGCTGCACGGCCGGGAGGTGATCACCGAACGCCTGGGCCGTTTCGAGTTCGACGTTTCCGCCAATTCCTTTTTTCAGACCAACACCCGGGCCTGTGAAACCCTGTATGAGGTGGTGGCCCGGTACTGTGGTCTCACCGGCAGGGAAACGGTCCTGGATCTGTACTCCGGCACCGGCACGATCCCCATCTGGCTGTCGGACCGGGCCGTCCGGGTCACCGGGATCGAGATTGTGGAAACCGCAGTGGCGGACGCCCGGAAAAACGCCGCCATGAACCATGTGGATAACTGCGGGTTTCTCACAGGCGATATCCGGGAAGTGCTGCCGCAACTGGAAACGGTTCCGGACGTGATGGTGATCGATCCCCCCCGGGTGGGCATGCACAAGGATGTGGTGGCCCGGGTCCTGGGGCTGGGATCGGAAACCATTGTCTATGTCTCCTGCAACCCCGCCACCCTGGCCCGGGACCTGGAGATGCTGACCCCGGGATATGAAGTGGTGGAAGTGCAGCCGGTGGACATGTTTCCCCATACCTATCACATCGAGTCGGTGGCGTTGCTGAAACACCGGTAATTTCGGAGGCCGGGGCTGTTCAAATCACCCCCTGGAATCAGCCGGGGCCGGGCAGCGGGTCGGGAGAGTCTTCGCCTTCTTGTTTGAGTTCTGAAAACAGACAGTTGAGAATGATCATGTCGTCATCTTTTTCCGCCTTGATTTTATACGGAAGATTGTTGAACAGCCGGATCATGCCTTTGTTCTGGGGGGAGGTGTAGGCGATCAGGCCTTTGATCCCGTTGTCTTTTGCCGCCACCGCCAGTTTTTCCTGGAGTATTTTGGCAATACCCATGCCCTGGTATTCATGAGTCACGGAAAACGCGATTTCCGCCATATTGAGGATGGGGTTTCTGAAGTATTCACCCACGGCAATGATTTTTTCAAACCCCAGCTCACCGATGGTGGCCACAATGGTCAGGTCATTGACGTAGTCGATTTCATAGGTGGTTTCAATCTGGGGATGAACAAAGCTTTTCTTTTCATGGAAAAACCGGGAGATGATATCTCCGCGGTTCATGTTATAGTAGTGTTCCTGGACTCCGCGCTCGTCAACCGGCCTGGCCGGACGGAAGTTGATGGGAATTCCCTGGATGGTGATGGTTTCCTCGTATTTGAGCGGGTACACGCCTTTGATGGCCTGTTTGAACTGACGGCCCACATCGATGAGATCCAGTTCCTTGGCATTTGCAAACAACTCATCCCTGAAATCGGGATGGGCGATGCTGATCAGGGCCATGGCCCTTTCCTGAAGGGTCTTGCCGAACAGGTTCACCACCCCGTATTCCGTTGCCACAAACTGGACATCTCCTCTGGGCACCACCACAGCGAAATCCGACATGTGGGGGATGATCCGGCTGGTTTTTCCATTGTCCGTGGTCGAGGTCAGCATGAGAATGGATTTTCCCTTTGGAGACATGGCAGCCCCACGGGTGAAATCCAGAAGCCCGTTGATGCCGGTGTAATTGTTCAGGGGCAGGGCATCCGCCGCCACCTGACCGGTCAGATCGATGGCCATGCCCGTGTTCAGGGTCACCATTTGGTTATGGCGGCCGATGATGGTGGGATTGTTGATATAGTCGGACGGATGAAATTCAATGGACGGGTTGTCGTCGATGAATTCATAGAGCATTGTGGACCCTACCGCGCTGCCGGCCACCAGTTTGCCGTTGTTGAACCCTTTTTTCTTGTTGGTGATCACCCCCATGGAAAACAGGCGCATCATGGGTTCGGACAGGTACTGGGAATGAACCCCCAGATCATTTTTTTCCGACAGGCAGACCATGGTGGCGTCATTGGTGACACCCAGGCTGGTCTGGATGGTTGATCCGTCCCCGATCAACCTGGAAATGTGTCTGGCAATGGTGTTGGCGGTTTCCATTTCCGGAAGCGGCTGGATGGTGAGCAGTTCCTCTTCATGCTCCACAATGTAATCCACGTCATTGACATGGATGAAGCTTCGGCCCAGGACCCGGGGCATGTTGGGGTTCACCTGACAGATGACTATGTCTGCGGACTCGCAGGCTGCCATATTGATATCCACGGAAACACCCAGGCTCATCCATCCGAAGTCATCCGGCGGGGATGCCTGGATCAGGGCCGCGTTCAAAGGCATGAGCCGGGACTTGAACAGGTGGGGAATCTGGGACAGATTGATGGGGGTGATGAATCGCCTGTTTTTTTTGATCTTGGTGAGGGAGGCCGATCCCAGATAAAAGGAACGGATGTTGAACTGCTGGGAATGGGACCGGTTGGCGATCAGCGTCAATGGTCCGCTTTCAATACTCAGCAGACGGACGATTTCAAGATCGGTGAACCGTTCCGATGCCTTGGACAGTTCATTGACCAGGTGCTGGGGCTCTCCGCAGGAGGAACCGATGAACACCCGTTGTCCCGGCCTGATGTGCTGCAGCGCGTCTGCGGCGCTGCACGCCTTGTGTACATATGCATCTGCCCAATATGTTGTTTTCGGCATAATTTTCAAATCTCCCAGAGGTTGATCCATATTCCAGTTTTATCAGTGATATCATAGACAAAAAAACGTGACATGGAAACCAAAAACCACAAAAACCGAAAAAGGCATATAAAATTATAAAATTGATCAGGTTTCGGTATTTTCATTTTTATCCTTGCGATATTCATGGAAATTTTATAATAATAAAATGCATTGACTAATAAATGAATCTGCTTCATAGCCGTATGGTATAAAAATGGGCATCCACGAGAGAAAACAAAGAGAAAAACAACGCCGGCGCCGGGATATTATCAACGCGGCCCGAAAAATTTTTTCAGTCAAGGGCTTCAACAGCGCAACCATGGAGGAGATCGCCAATGAAGCAGAATTGAGCCCCGGGACCCTGTATCTGTATTTCAAGAACAAGGAGGAGCTGCACACCTCACTTTCCATCGATATTCTCAAATATCTGTCCACCCAGATTCACAAGGTGGTCAATCTGGATATCAGTGTGGAAGAAAAGATGGAGCGGTTCAGGGATGTATTCATCGATGTGTATGATTATGATCCCAATATCCTGATCAATCTGTTTCACCTGCAATCGGGCGAAACCCTTCACAACCTGTCTGAAGAGATGATGCAGCAGCTCAAGGAAAACTCGGCCCGGGCCCATGGCGCCATCATTCAGGTGATCCGGGAGGGCATTGAAAAAGGGATTTTCATCGATGAACACCCGGTGGCACTGGCGGATGTGCTGTGGGGGTCTTATGCCGGCGTGGTGCTGTGGGTGGATTCCAAGAAAAAGCTGGACGGTCAGAAGGATTTTGTCAAACCCACGCTCGTCACCGCTTTTAAAGTGATTATTCAGGGGTTGAAGAAAAACTGATTTTTTATTCGATAATTTTCAATCATCCAGAAGACACCGAATTTTTTTTATCATGTCCTGTATTGAAAAAGGTTTCTGAATAAAGGCGATTCCATCATCCAGTACCCCCTGATGGGCAATGGTGTCGGCGGTATAGCCGGACATGAACATTACCTTCAGGTCCGGATACCGGGAGGTCAGTTTTTCAGCCAGTTCCCGGCCGTTCATTTCAGGCATGACCACGTCCGTCAAAATCAGGTGTATGCCGCCGGAATGGTTTTCGGCCAGAGCCAGAGCCGCTGTCGGTGACGAAGCGGTCAGAACCGCATATCCATGTTGTTCAAGCATGATCCGGATCATTTTGAGAATCGCGGCTTCATCTTCCACCAGCAGGATGGTTTCCGTTCCTTTCCGGATCGGTTCCCTGGGCAAAGGTGCCGTTTCCGGCATCTCTTCCTGGGTATATCCGGGCAGATAAATGCTGAACGTTGTGCCGGTCCCCGGATCACTGGAGACATGGATTCCCCCGTTGTTCTGTTTGACAATGCCATATACGGTGGCAAGTCCCAGGCCGGTGCCTTTTCCGATCTCTTTGGTGGTGAAAAACGGTTCGAACAGGTTGTCTAAAGTGGTCTGGTCCATACCGCATCCGGTATCGCCGACCTTCAGTAAAACAAATTTCCCGGATGTGTCAGCCGCTATATCCGGAATGGCTGGGGTGTCATGGTTCAAGAATACCGGTCCGGTTTCAATCAGAATTTTTCCCACCCCGGTGATGGCGTCTCTGGCATTGACACACAGGTTGGCCAGAATCTGATGGATCTGGGAAGGATCCATTTTTACAGGTAACAGGTTTTCTCCCGGTTTCCAGGCCAGTTCGATGTTTTCTCCTATGAGCCGGCGCAGCATCTTGAGCATGCTTTCCACGGTATCATTCAGGTCGATCACTTCCGGGCGGATGGCCTGCTTCCGGGCAAAGGTCAGCAGCTGTTTTGTCAGATCCACCGAACGCTGGGCCGCCGTCTGGATTTCCTTGATGTCTGAATACTCAGAGCTGTTTTTGTCGATCTTTGTCAATGCCAGATCTGAATACCCCAGGATGACCCCCAGCATGTTGTTGAAATCATGGGCCACTCCGCCGGCCAGCCTGCCGATGGATTCCAGTTTCTGGGCCTGAATCAGCTGACTCTGGAGTTTTTCCTTTTCCGCCTCCGCCTGTCTGGTTTCGGTGATATCCACAAAAATACAGGCAAACTGGCCGGGGCCCGGACAATACGCCGTTACCTGAAACGTCTTGTTCAACGCCCGGGAAACGCTTTCGAATTCCACAGGATCACCGGTAAGTGCGACCCGGCCGAAACGATCGATCCATTCGGATTCCCCTTCCGGGAGCACCTCACGAAAGGTTTTGCCGGTCACGGTATCCGCTTTCAAACCGGTCATTTTCTCAAACGCCGGATTCACGGCGATGAACCGGTAATCCACGGGGTTGCCCTGATCGTTGCGGATGATTTCGTGCAGGGCGAATCCATCCAGCATTTTATCGAACAGGTTCTGATAGGCCAGCTCGGTTTTTCTGCGTTCCGTCAGGTCACGGATGATGATGCAGGCTTTTCGGGTACCGTCGATATCCTGATAAATGGATGAAGACAGTTCCGCCGGAAACCGGGTATTGTCGGATCGGATCATGGTCAGTTCCGCTCTGGCCCTCCCGGTCCGTTCCCGTTTTTCAAGGGCTTTTGGCAGTCGGACGTCTGTGTTGTCCACCAGCCCGTCCCGGCCGATTCTTCTGATTTCCTTGACGCTTCGGCCAAACATTCTGCAGGCGGCCGGATTGGCGTCCAGTATGGTCCCATCGGGTATTGTCAGAAGAATGGCATCCAGAGAGTTGTCAAAAAGGGAAAAATAGCGGAGTTCGCTTTTTTTCCGTGCTTCGATTTCCCGTTCCGCCTCTGTGATCTTTTTTTGCAGTTTTTTGATCAGACGTTCATTGTGCATTTCCAGTGCTTGTTTGTCAGACAGTGTTTCAGCATCGCCTGGGAGAGACGTCTTGCCGTGATTCAGTTCCTCTTTGACCGCCGTTATCATCACATCCGGTTCACAGGGTTTTTCAATAAAACGATTCGCTCCCAGTTTCATGGCAAACGCCTTGTCTTTGTCACTGGTATAGGTGGCACTGTAAATGATGAAAGGGATTTGATGGAATGTGTCATGGGTTTTCACTTTCCGGCACAGCTGAAATCCGTCCATTTCAGGCATCAGAATGTCACTGATGATCAGGTCGATGGGGTGGGTTTCAAGCAGTTTCCACGCCTGTATCCCGTTGGCGGCGGACACGACCTCATATCCATGCCCCTGAAGAAGAATTTTCAACAGGTACAGATTTTCTTCGTAATCGTCGGCGATCAAAATGGTCATGGCCTGGCCGTTCCTTGCTTTATGGCAGGTACTGCCGGATTTCCTCCACAAAGGTTTCCGGGTTGATGGGTTTTTCAATATATCCGGTGGCACCGGCTGCCAGAATGTTTTCCCGGTCTCCGGCCATGGCATAGGAAGTCACGGCAATGATGGGAATATCCACGATTTCCGGATGGGTTTTCAATTCGGCGGCCACGGCATACCCGTCCATTTCCGGCAGCTGGATGTCCAGCAGAATGGCCCGGGGTCTGTGTTGAAGGGCTGCTTTGATGCCGTCCCGTCCGTTTTCCGTGCCGATGATGGAAAATCCGTTTTTTTCCAGCAGAAATTTCATCATATAGAAATTCTGGGCGTTGTCTTCGATGATTAGTAGTTCATTTCCCATGGGACACCTCACAGTTTTTCGGAAAACAGATGGTGAATGTGCTGCCCTGGCCCTCCCGGCTTTGGACATCGATACGGCCGTTCATCATCTGAATCAGTTTTTTGCAGATGGAAAGTCCCAGCCCGGTGCCTTCCCGTTTCCGGGACAGGCCGGTGTCGATCTGGTGGAACGGCTGAAACAGCCCGGAAATCTCATCCGGACGGATCCCGATGCCCGTGTCTTCCACAGCCAACAGATAATGGTCGTTTTCCGGGCGGCATGTCACCCGGATGTGTCCCTGTTCCGTGAATTTGACCGCATTGTTGAGCAGATTGATGATGACCTGCTCCAGGCGGCGCTGATCCGTGGTCACTTTTCCCACCGTCTCGTCGATTTCCACGGTCAGGTCAAGGGCTTTTTTCTGAACCAGGGGCTGCACCAGATGTACGGTTTTTTCAATGGACTCGCGCAGATCAAAATTGGAAAATGACAGAGTCAGCTGACCGGCCTCGATTTTGGAAATGTCCAGCACATCGTTGATCAAAGCCAGCAGATGCCGGGAACTTTTCTGTACCATGCCCAGTTGTTTCTGCTGCTCTTCGTTCAGCGGGCCGGCCAGACCCTGGAGCAGAATTCCGGTGAATCCGATGATGGAGTTGAGCGGGGTGCGAAGTTCGTGGCTCATGGTGGCCAGAAACGCGGATTTGAGGTGATCGGCTTCCAGGGCTTTTTCCATGGCCACGGTCAGCTCGGCGGTACGGTCTTTCACCTGTTTTTCCAGATTTTGGGCATGCTGCTGCAGGTCCTTGTGCAATTGACGGATTTTTTGTTCCGCCTGTTTGAGCGGCGTGATGTCGGAGCCGATGCTCAGGATTTCGATGGCTTCTCCCTGATGGTTTAAAATCAGACGGTTGCGCCAGTCGATCCAGACCAGTTCGCCGTTTCGCCGGATATTTTCGTTGACGTGCTGTTCATAAGCGTCAAAATGCTCCGGGATCGTTTGAATTATTTGTTTCAGATTCCGGCCGGTGGACTCGATTTCCGGAACAATCGTATCTGTGATGTGTTTTTCCAGAATTTCTTCTTCTGTGTAACCGAAAAATTGCAGGCCGAAATCGTTTAAAAACAGGATACGCCCATCCACCGACCATCTTAAGATAATGCTGTTGGCCAGAGTGACCAGTTCCCGGTATTTTTTTTCACTGGCCCGCAAGGTATGATTCACATTTTCCAGCTGCCGGGTCCGGACCGTGACCTGTTTCCGGAGAATGGCGCTTCCTGCCAAAGCCGCGATCAGGAAAACAATGATCAAAAAGCCCAGCACTTGAATCCAAAGGGGAAGTGTGAATTTGACTTTTTCCGATGTCCAGGTTTTCAGGGACTGATAGTAGACCGAATCCGGATTTTTTTTCAAGGAGGCAAGATGGGTGTCGATGGCGGTGAGCAGATCCTGGTGCCTGCCGGCAGCCGAAGCAAAGAACAGGTTGCTGGGATGAAAGATCACTGCCGTGTCTTCGAGGCCGAAGTCCCTGGCATGCCGCAATCCGAAAAACCGGTTGGTGATGGCGGCATCTACTTCTTTGTCCCGGGTGATCTCAAATAGGGTGGTGTAGTCCGGAACCGAGATGATGGCCGTGTTCAGGCCGAACCCCTGGTTGAGCTTTTCAAACGCTTCTTTCTGAATGGACCGGTCCAGCACCGCCACTTTTTTTTCATTCAAATCCAGGATCGATCTGATATGGTTCCCCTTGGGGGCATACACCTGAAACCAGGAAGACAGCACCGGCACCTGATGAAAGGAATACAGACGTTCCCGGTCAGGTGACGGGGCCACATCCGGCATGAGATCGATTTCACCGGCCAGGAGCCGGTCCAGTCCCTCCGTCCAGGTGCCAGTCACATAATCGATCTCCCACCCTTCCTTGCCGGCGACATATTCAATGATATCTACAAACATGCCTGCCGGCCGTCCCGAAGCGTCGGTAAACACCTTGGGCGCGTTTTCATAGATCCCGATTTTCACCGTTCGGGCAGTGGCAGCCGCACAGAAAAAAGATGGAAACAATATCATCCACAGAAGCAGAATGAATATGAAAAAACGGCTTTTTCTGAAAACAGTGCAGGGCTGGTTCATGATACCGCTCCTTGTTCAGCTGAAGTTGATCCATTAAAGGCGGTCTTTCAAAGTTTGTCAAGGAAAACGATGTGTTTACTGATCGTGTGATTCGGCCCAGGTCGGTGTCGAAAAAATAGTTTCATGGTTTCAGTATTTTTGCAGGGAGAATATGAGCAACGGGGCCTGATCTCCAGCATATCAGGAACGTATCATAAAATTTTGGTTTGAGAAACACTGAATCGCCCCTATCAAAAGATCTCTAAAATTGATTTCAGTTTTTTCAGTGGCTGCCGTTCTCTTTTTGACTTTTTTATGGGATATCACATCGCCGTGAAAAGCTTTTTATCTGGAACAGCTGCTTTGCTTTTTTTGCTGAATTTATGGCATACTGCGATGACAGGGAATGTCAATCATGGAGGCGACATGGAATCTGAAAAAAGACTTACCATCAGAGAACAGATCATTCAAGGTCTCGAAACGATGCCCATGACCGCCAGAGATCTTTCAAAAGTCCTGCACATCAGCGAAAAAGAGGTCTATGCACACATGCCGCATGTTGAAAAAAGTATCAGTCAACTGAAAAAAAAGATTAAAACCAACCCATGCTGCTGCCTGAAATGTGGGTTTGAGTTCAAGAATCGGAAAAATTTCAAGAAGCCCGGGAAATGCCCGCAATGCAGAGAATCAAGAATTGAGCCTGCAGTATTTGAGATCGTTGAAAATCCTTGATATTTCTGGTGGGCCGTGAAGGAATCGAACCTTCAACCTACTGATTAAGAGTCAGTTGCTCTGCCAATTGAGCTAACGGCCCGTCCGAAAAAATGACAGCAGCATACATACCAATCAGGGATGGGGATGTCAACGGTTTTTTTGAAAGCGTGCGGAAACAAACCGGTTGACCCTTTAAAAAGAGGTCTGTTATACTTTTAATTTATGCATAAAAATTTATGATGCATTTAAGAGTGACCTTTTTTGAATATCATTATCTAACCATATTGGGAGATATCGTATGAAGCACAACAGATCTGTTGACCTGTTCAGCAGGGCAAAACAACTGATTCCCGGAGGCGTCAACTCTCCGGTCCGGGCTTGCAATGCCGTGGGCGGACAGCCGGTATTTATCGAACGGGCCGATAAAAGCCGGCTGTATGATGTGGACGGGAATGCGTATATTGATTATGTCCTGTCCTGGGGCCCCCTGGTTCTGGGGCACCGGCCCCCGGAAGTGATCGAGGCCCTGACCCGGGTTCTGGAAACCGGTACCAGTTTCGGCGCCCCCACCCATCTTGAGACGCAGCTGGCGGAGCTGGTGATCGAGATGGTCCCTTCCGTGGAAATGGTGCGAATGGTCAATTCCGGGACCGAAGCCACCATGAGCGCCATCCGCCTGGCCAGAGGGTTTACCGGCCGCAACATCATCATCAAGTTTGACGGATGCTATCACGGCCATGCCGACACCCTGCTGGTGGCGGCCGGTTCCGGCGTGGCCACCCTGAACATTCCCGGCAGCCCCGGGGTGCCGGAATCAGTGATTCAGAATACCCTGTCGCTGCCCTACAACGATATCGAAGGGTTCAAACAGGTGATGGCGCAGCAGGGAGACCAGGTCGCCGGGGTGATCCTGGAGCCGGTGGCCGGCAACATGGGCATGGTGCCGCCCAGAAAAGGCTTTCTTGAGACATTGAGGGAAGAAACGCGAAAATACGGGGCCGTGCTTATTTTTGACGAGGTGATGACCGGATTCCGGGTGGCGAAAAACTGTGCCCAGGGCCTGTTCCATATCACACCGGACCTGACCTGTTTCGGTAAAATCATCGGAGGCGGCCTGCCTGTGGGGGCCTATGGCGGGAAAAAAGAGATCATGGACCAGATCGCCCCCACCGGGTCGGTATACCAGGCCGGTACCCTGTCCGGAAATCCGCTGGCCATGGCAGCCGGCATCGCCACGTTGACGGCGCTTCAGAAAGATGGGGTGTATGAGGCTCTGGAGGCCCGGACCGGAAAACTCGTGGCCGGACTTCAGGCGGCGGCGGATGGGGCCGGCATTGCCTTGCAGTCAGGCCATGTGGGATCCATGGCCGGGTTCTTTTTCACGGATCGAAGCGTGCGGAATTTCGAGGATGCCAAAACCAGCGACCTGAACCGGTTTGCGGCGTTCTACCGGGGAATGCTGGCAAAGGGCGTATATCTGGCGCCTTCCCAGTTCGAGGCCTGTTTTGTTTCGCTGGCCCACACGGACAAGGATATCGAAGAAACCATTGCGGCCGCAAAAGCGGTCATGGCGGAAATTTAGCCCATGGACCGGGTTCATAAAATTCATCTGATCGCCGCCTGCGGCACGGGCATGGGGACCCTGGCCTGCATGCTCAAAAAGATGGGATATGAGGTGACCGGATCGGACCACCAGGTGTATCCGCCCATGAGCGATGTTCTGGCAGACAACGATATTCAGCTGTTTGACCGGTTTGATCCGGCCAACCTGGATCATGACCCGGATCTGGTGATCATCGGCAATGCCGTGACCCGGGACAATCCGGAAGCCGCTGCCGTGCTGGACAGACAGATTCCCTTCCTGTCCATGCCCCAGGCTGTGAACCGGTTCATTGCGGCAGACAAAAAAATCATCCTGATCACCGGAACCCACGGCAAAACCACGACATCGGCGGTCATGGCCCATATTCTGTGTACGGCGGGGCTGGACCCCGGGTTCATGATCGGCGGAATCTTAAAGGATTATCAATCCGGTTTCCGGATCGGGCAGGGGGATTACCTGGTGATCGAAGGTGATGAATATGACACGGCCTTTTTCGACAAAGGGCCCAAATTCATGCACTATGATCCCTTTATCACCATCATGACCGGGGTGGAGTTCGACCATGCCGATATTTTCAGGGACCTGGACCATGTCAAGTCAGTGTTTGCGAAACTGGCGGCCAAAGCGGCGGACACCGGCCGTGTGATCGCCTGCAAGGACAGCCCGCATCTCATGGATATTCTGGATGACCGGGAGGTGACACCGGTTTTTTACGGAACGGCCGGTGACTGGACCTATGCGGACCTGGTCCAGGCCGATCACTTGACCCGGGCGAAGATCCTGGGGCCTGGGACGGAATATGAGATGGAAACCCGGCTGCCCGGCCATCACAACCTGATGAATTTTCTGGCCTGTGCCGCAGCCGCCGATGTTCTGGGCATCCCGGCGGACACGGTGAAAAAGGCCATGGCCTCATTTTCCGGGGTCAAGCGCCGCCAGGAGGTCCGGGGAATCAGAAACAACGTGACGGTGATGGATGATTTCGCCCATCACCCTTCTGCAGTGGCAGCCACCATCCGGGCGGTCAAGCCGTTTTACGCGCCGGGACGGATCATTGCCGTGTTCGAACCCCGCACCAACACTTCCATGCGCCGGTTTTTCCAGGATGTCTACCCGGCTGCGTTCACGGATGCGGACATGGTGTGTGTCTGTAATCCAGTGATAAAAAAACAGATTCCTGAAAATGAACGGTTTTCCCCGGAAAAGCTGGTGGCGGATATCAATGCCCTCGGGGTGGAGGCCCATCATTTTCCGGATGTAAACAGACTTCTGTCTTTTCTGCCGCCCCGGTTGATTCCCGGAGACCTGGTGCTGATCATGTCCAATGGCGGATTTGACAATATTCATACCCGACTGCTTGACGGGATTCAATGACATGTCAGGCAGATATCAAAGGAGACCCATATGACACAAAACGAGCTCAAGGTCGAATGGCATGCCGGGTTCAGTGTGGATGTGGAAAAGATCGACATCCATCAGAAAAAGATGTTCGACCTTTTCAACGAACTCATCGACCTGAAACAGAAAAAAGCGGAACCCAAGTCGATCACCAATGTCATTACCGAAATCAACGATTACGGAAAACTGTATTTTGCCGAAGAGGAAAAAATACTGAAGGACCGGGAATATCCGGACCGGGACATCCATGCCAGATATCATCGCCGGTTCATCAAGAGCGCCATCAGCCTGCGCCGGGAGATCAGCGAGGATGTCAACAACCTGACCCTGGACGCCATCGTGACCCTCCGGGACTGGCTGATCGAGCACATCCAGACCAATGATGCCATGTATGTCCCGTTTCTGCGCATCCACCGGTATGTTGAAGACGTCAGCGGAAAACAGTGATATCCTGGAACGGTTGCATGTCCGGGAAGCGGTTTCACATCTGGACTACTATTTCGCAACGTATTTGGCCCGGGTGTTTTCTCAGGAAGACTCCCTGGTAAAGATCGCCTGCGCCCTGGTCTCCAGTGCCCTGGCCAGGGGACATGTGTGCCTTGATTTAAAGACCCTGTCCGGCCGGGAATTACTTTCCCCCGGGAAAGAAGCCCCCCCGATCCGGCTGCCGCGGTTCGAGGAATGGTTCAAGGTGCTTCACGCCTCACCCATGACGGGAAAACCCGGAGATGAGGCCCCCTGCAGGTTGCCACTGGTTCTGGATACGGACGGGTGCCTGTATCTGTCAAAATATTACGATTTCCAGGAGCGCCTGGTGCAGGTCCTGGCCGACCGCATCCGCTCTCGTCCGCAGGCCCTGGCACCGGCGTTTGTCCGTTCGCAGATCCACCGGCATTTCAGCCGGAAGGATTCCGAACATACCCGGCCCCAGAGACAGGCGGTGGCCACGGCCCTTCAATTCGGTTTCACCGTGATATCGGGCGGGCCGGGCACGGGGAAAACCTATATCACCCGCATTATCAGGGATATCCTGGAAGCCCATGCCCTGGCATTTGGTCTGCCGGTCCCCCGGTTTCTGTCTCTGGCGCCAACCGGCCGGGCCGCTTCCCGGCTCAAGGACGGGGCCACCATCCATTCGGTGCTCATCCCCCGGAAAGATCGCCCGGGGTTCGTTCATGGGAAACACCATCCGTTGGCAGCGGATGTGGTGATCATCGACGAAGCCTCCATGATTGATCTGGCGTTGATGACCCGGCTGATGGAGGCGATTCCTGTTTCCGCCCGGGTGATCCTGCTGGGAGATGCCGACCAGCTGTCTCCGGTTCAGGCCGGAGCGGTGTTCAGTGAGATCTGCCGGGCCGATGTGATGGCCCCGCTCGTCGTTTCCCTGACCTACAACTTCAGGTCCAGGGGCAAAACCGGGATTGACAATCTGGCCACGGCGATCCGGAACAATGATGTGGATGAAACCGCCCGGATATTGATGGACGGGCAATATCCGGACCTGGTGTTTGAACCCCCCGAAAAGGATGACCCGGCCATGCTTGAGAGCCATATCCGGTCCGGGTACGGTCCTTTTATGCAGCAGCCGGACATGGGAGGTGCCCTGGACGCCATGGACCGGTTCAGGATTTTATGTGCGCACAATACCGGCGAGTTCGGAACATTACAAATTAATCATGTTTGTGAAAAGGTTTTGCGCACCAAAGACCATTCTGTTATAAGGGACCGGTCCGTGAAACAGTTGATCATGATCACCACCAATGATTATGAGACAGGGCTGTTCAATGGAGATACCGGGGTCGTTCTTCAGGAAAAAGGCATTCTCACAGCCGGTTTCAGGATGGAAGACGGCATGATTCGTAAATTCGGAGTCATGGACCTGCCATCCCATGAACCTGCCTTTGGAATGACCATACACAAGAGTCAGGGGTCGGAATTTGAAACCGTGCTGATCCTGATCCCTGACAGGGTTTCCCGGGTGGTGACCCGTCAGCTTTTGTATACCGGGATCACCCGGGCCAGAAAAAAAGCAGTGATACGGGGGGCGCTGCAGGTGATCCGGGAAGCCATGTCCCGGCCGCCGGAACAGACCTGCCGGGTATCTGACCGGCTGGCCCGGCTAAAAGATCTTTCGCCGCCCGATATTGCCATGGAGGTATGAATCAATTGAAAAACCAAGACGGTGTTTCCCGTCAGATCTGGGTATTTTTCTGTTCGGTCAAGTTAAGTGTATATCTGCTGGTGCTGCTGGCGGTCACCTCCATTATCGGTACCGTGGTGCTCCAGAACGGATCTTCTCAGCAGTATGTCGATCTGTACGGGCAGGGTGTCTACAACCTGATCCGGGTGTTCGGTATCGATGACATGTACCATGCCTGGTGGTTTCTGCTGCTGTTGGTGCTGCTGTGCATCAATATCACGGTCTGTTCCGTGGAGCGGCTGTCGTTGAAATGGAAAACCATTTTTCCGGATCAGATCCGGTTCAATGCCGACCGGTTTTTGAAATCAAAACACAAACAGACCAGGGATTCGGCCGGACAGAAGGCCAGCCTGCTCGATCCCTGTGAACAGTGGCTGAAAAAGCAGGTCGGGCCGGTGATCCGAAAAACCGATGGAGACACCACGTTCCTGTATGCGGAAAAAGGGCGTTGGACCCGTTTGGGGGTGTATGTGGTGCATGCCAGTGTGCTGCTGCTTCTGGCCGGCGCCCTGATCGGGGCGGTGTTCGGATTCAAGGCCAGTGTCCGGATCGATCAAGGAAATCAGACCGGCCGGGTGTTCGAAAGTAAAACCAGGGCCCCCATCGATCTGGATTTCATTATCCGGTGCAATGAATTCGAGGTGTCGTTTTATGATTCCGGAGCTCCTGAAGAGTTCCGTTCCAATCTCACCATCATCGAAAACGGACAGGAAAGTTTCACCACCGATATCCGGGTGAACCATCCGCTTCGGTACAAGGGGATCAACATTTTTCAATCCTCTTACGGCACCGCCACCCCGGATGCGCTGGTGGTGCGGATTGTCGACAACATTAGCAATGCTGAAGTCACACGGGATATACGGATCGGTGATACCGTCGATCTGCCGGACCAGGCCGGACAGTTTACGCTTCAGGGATTTCTTCCCCATTTCGAATTCCGGGGCCGTGACCTGGGGGAAACTTTTTTCGGGCTGGTGACTCCGGCGGGGGAAACCGGGTTTCAGATCGGGATGCCGGTGAGATTTCCCACGTTTGACAAGATGCGCAAGGGGCGGTTCACGTTTGCGGTGGATGAGTTTGAAAAACGGTATTACACCGGACTCCAGGTCACCAGAGATCCGGGTGTCTGGTATGTCTACGCCGGGTTCATTCTCATGATTCTGGGGTGCTGGGTCACTTTTTTCATGTCCCATCAGTCGGTTCTGCTTGCGCTTGTGCCGCTGGACAACGGCCGGACCCGGTTGATACTGTCCGGCAAAACCAGCCGCAACACCCGGAACATGAACCTGAAGCTCAAAACCATGGCGGACCGGCTGGAAACTCAATTAAACAGGGGTGATGATATATGAACAGTGCGTTTGCGTTGTCTTCAACCACGTTTTTGTACGGCCTGACAATGGTGTGTTATGTCGGGGCGTTTGCCTTCAAGAATAAAACCCTTGCCACGGCGGGCTTTTACGTGCTGGCCGCCGGTTTTCTGGCCAACACGGCCGGAATCGGGCTTCGATGGGTGGAATCCTACCAGATGGGGATCGGCCGGGCACCGTTTTCCAACATGTATGAATCTCTGGTCTTTTTTTCCTGGACCATGGCCGCGCTGTATCTGTATGTGGAGATGAAATACAAGGAACAGGGGTTCGGGGTGTTTGTATCCCCGCTGATCTTTCTGGCCATTGCCTATGCGTCGTTTGATCCAGGCATCAGCGCGAAAATCAATCCCCTGATCCCGGCCCTGAAAAGCAACTGGCTCATCGCCCACGTGGTCACCTGCTTTCTGGGGTATGCCGGATTCGCCCTGGCGTTTGGGCTCAGCCTCACCTATTTTGTCAAACCGAAACAGCCGGAAAAAAGCGTGATCTTCTCCCGGCTGCCCGACGAAGAGATCATCGATGAACTCACTTATCAGATGGTGGTGTTCGGATTTCTGTTTCTGACCATCGGTATCATTACAGGGGCGGTGTGGGCCAATTCCGCCTGGGGGAAATACTGGTCCTGGGACCCCAAGGAAACCTGGTCTCTGATCACCTGGTTCGTGTATGCCATTTTTCTGCACCTGAGAATGATGCGGGGCTGGCATGGACGGAACCTGGCCCTTGTGTCCATCATCGGTTTCATGGCGGTGCTGTTTACCTATTTCGGGGTCAACTTTCTGCTGTCCGGACTCCACAGTTACGGCTGATCAAAGGTTTTGAAAAACGGGTGTGGATACGGCTCCCCTGTTTGACGGGCCGTATCCATGACCGGTTCGCCCATCCTGTATCCCGCCTCATTTTATCTTGACAAGAAATCCAGATATTACTATAGATTAACGCGAATTGTGCTGTGTGAAGACCAGTTGCATCCGGTGGGACCCACCGGATGCAAAAAAATATGTCCCGGCAACTGCCTGGATAAAAAGGTTATAGTGTAAATATCAACTTTTTAACTTGGATGGGGTTTTCATGAGTGAGATAGAAAACAAAACTGAACACGGTTCCATGGATGGTGCGACAGCAGGCACTGCCGGTGACCCGAAAAATGACACAGGCCTGGGGCTGGGTGTCATTTTTTTTATTGTGGCATTTCTGATATGCTTCCTGTCCGGCTGGCTCCTGTTCCCCAAACTGCTCTATTCCAAACATGAGCAGCCTTTTAATTTCGATCACGTGCTTCATGTGGAGGAAGCCGGGGACTGCGAATCCTGCCACTATCTCCGGGATGACGGCACGTTTTCAGGTATTCCCAAAATGGAATCCTGCCTGGACTGCCATACGGATGAGCCCATGGGAGATACAATGGACGAGGCGATTTTTACGTCCGAATATGTGGCAAAAGAGCGGGAAATCCCCTGGTATGTCTATGCCAGGCAGCCGGATTGTGTTTATTTTTCCCATGCGGCCCATATCCAGGCAGCAGGCATGGATTGTCAAACCTGCCACGGTCCCATCGCGGAAACCCGGACCTCCAGGCCTTACGAAGAAAACCGGTTGACCGGTTACAGCCGGGACATCTGGGGGAAAAACATCTGGGGCATCACAAAGAACCCCTGGGACCGTATGAAGATGAATGACTGCGCAAAGTGTCACGAAAAAGAAACCGGCCATAAGGGGTATTGCTTTCAGTGCCACAAATAGACCATACACAAGAATTCAACACTTTTTATAGAGGATTGTATATATGAAAGTTGACAGACGAAGCTTCTTGGGATTGGGAATCGGCGCGGTGGCAGGCATTGCCGTCTCTCCCGTGGGAGCCAAGCTCACGGATGATCTTTCCATCTGGACCCAGAACTGGCCCTGGACCCCGGTCCCGCCGGATGGTGAAATTACCTATGACCGTTCCGTATGTAATCTGTGCCCCGGGGCCTGTGGGATCACAGTGAGAAAAATTGACGGCCGGCCGGTGAAGGTCGAGGGCCGGAGCAGCTATCCGGTCAATGACGGAGGCGTTTGCCTGCACGGAATTGCCGGATTGCAATACCTGTATGATCCCAGCCGGGTGAAAACCCCTTTGAAAAAAATCAATCAGCGGTTCGTGCCCATCTCCTGGGACGAAGCCCTTTCCATGGTGACGGACAGACTCAAGGATCTGCGGGAAAAAGGGAATCCAGCGTCTTTGGCCTGTATCACCGGGTCGGGCCAGGGGGCGGTGACCGGACTGTTCCGTCACTTCATGGCCGCTTTCGGATCTCCCAATCACCTGACCATGCCGGATCTGGAATCCTGGCTGGTCAGGACGGCTGCCACCCTTCACGGCCAGGGCCACACCCTGGGATTTGATATCGCCCATTCAGACCATATCCTGAGTTTCGGTGCTGGACTGACCGACGGATGGGGGTCTCCGGTGGCTTGTATTCAGGCCGTGGCCGGCCGGAAACAGCGGGAAGCCAGACTGGTGCAGATCGAACCCCGGCTTTCCAATACCGCAGCTGGTGCGGATAAATGGATTCCCGTCAATCCTGGGACCGAGGCAGACCTGGCCATGGGCATGTGCGGGGTCCTGCTGAAGGAAAACCTGTTTGATCCGGGGTTTGCCCAGGGGTTTACAGGCGGGTTCATGCGGTTCAATGCCATGGTCCAGAAGGAATATTCCCTGGACAAGGTGGCGGCGGCCACCGGCGTCAGTGCAGCGGAAATCCAGAAAACCGCCGTCGAATTCGCCAGGGCGAAAATGCCCGTGGCCCTGCCGGGCAAAGGGCGCGGCGAAGGGGCCCAGAGCCTCAAGGAGTTTGCCGCCGTACATACCCTCAACTGCCTGACCGGCAATATCAACAAAAAAGGAGGCGTGTTTGTCAAACCGCTGCCGGATTACCTGAGTTTCCCGGACCCGGTTCAGGATGATGCGGCGCAAATAGGCGCGTCTGCAGAGCCGCTGGCCGCATCGGTCCAGGATCTGGTGGCCCGGATCCATCAATCCGGTGAATCCCCGGTGGGTGTTCTTTTTGTCCACAATGCCAATCCCTGCTATGCCCTGAACGGTCCGTCACGGGTTGCGGCCGCATTTGAAAAGATTCCGTTCAAGGTCTGTGTGTCGTCGTTCATGGATGAAACCGCCATGGTTTCGGATGTGATTCTGCCGGTGTCCACGTTTCTGGAGCGGATGGAAGATATCCCGGCCGGAGCCGGCCTGGCCGCTTCCGTGGTGGGGCTTTCCAAACCGGTGGTGAAACCGGTGTTTGACACCCGCACTCCCGGTGATGTGGTGATCCATATGGCCAGGGCCCTGGGCGGGACTGTGGCCGAAAGTTTTGCCTGGAAAAATTTTAACGACTGCCTGGAACAGGTGACCGGCCGGATCTGGACAGTATTGAACCGGAAAGGCCATGCCGTGATGTCGGACGGGGTTCCGGCCGGATCCGTGGAAACGGATTTCAGTTTTCTGGCGGAAAATCCAGACACCGTGGCCCCGGAAGGGGATCTGGAATTCACGCTGATTCCCATTGATTACTTCCGGGTACCGGCAGGCGTTCCGGCTCCGTCTCCCTTTGCCATCAAAACCGTGTCCGACCGGATCATTGCGGGAAAGGAGATGTTTGTGGAAATCAATCCACAGTCGGCCGGAAATCTGAAAGACGGTGGAAAGGCCACCCTGACAACCCCCGCAGGCGCCGTTTCGGTGCGTGTGCATTTCAATGACGGGATCATGCCCGGTGTCATCGGTATGGTCAAAGGCCTTGGGCACACCCTGAACAACCGGTATGTGTCAGGCAAGGGGGTGAATATCAATGAATTGATTTCACCAAAAATCGAGCCGGGTTCAGGCATGGATGCCGCATATGGCATCAAAGCCGGAATTTCAAGGGCCTAACCTAAACGGATGTGGACAAATTTTCAAAGAGGTTGTGATGATACACGATAAGAAAGCGCACAAGTACGGCATGGTGATCGATCTGGACAAATGCACCGGGTGCGGCACCTGTTCCGTGTCCTGTATGTCGGAGAACAATGTGCCGTTCAAGGAGGATGAATCAGACAAAAGGCTGAGCATCACCTGGATGAGGGTTTACCGGCTGACCAACGGCAGGTCCTTTCCGGACACCGAGGTGGCATATCTGCCCAGACCCTGCCAGCACTGCGGCGGCAAAGGAGACCACGGGCATTCCCCCTGCGTGTCGGTCTGTCCGGCCACGGCCACGGATTACGGATATGATACCGGCATTGTTTCCCAGATTTACACCAGATGTTTCGGATGCCGGTACTGCATGGCGGCCTGCCCGTATCATGCCCGGTATTTCAATTGGTGGGATCCGGTTTGGCCTGAAGGCATGGAAAAATATTTAAGCCCCAATGTGTCCCCCCGGATGCGGGGGGTGGTGGAGAAATGCAGTTTTTGCTATCACCGCTATCAGCTGGCCCGGGAAAAAGCCTATGTGGACGGATTCGATGAAGTCCCGGAAGAGGATTATCAGACCGCTTGCACCACAGCCTGTCCGGCCGGTGCCATTGTTTTCGGTGACCTGAACAATCCCTCCCACAGGGTTCACCAGATCGTCAAACCGGACCCGCATCCGGACCCGCTGAATCCGGACGTGGTGGGAAAATCCAGAAACCCCAAAGTGTTCCGTCTGCTGGAACGGCTTGGCACAAACCCCAAGGTGTACTACATGTCCGATCGGGAATGGGTCCGAAAGATGGGAGACAGTTATCTGGACGGGGAATGGGACAAAGTGAAAAACGTCTATGGGTCGGCTTCCCATGAATAGAAAATCCAAAATCGATGTGAGGAGTAATTGAATATGGATGCTGCATTAATACCTGAAGGGGCAAAACGGTGTTCATTCCCCAAATTCATGCTGGGGATCGCCATTGTGGGCGCGGTCCTGCTCTGGGGCGTGTATGCCATGCTGCTGTGCTGGTTCAAGGGGTTGAACCAGACCAACATGAACGACTATTACGGGTTTGCGCTGTGGATCTGGGCGGACCTGGCCGTGATCGCTTTGGGAGGCGGGGCGTTTTTTACGGGCCTGCTCAAATATATCTTCAAGGTGGATGAGCTGAAAAACATCATCAACTTTGCCGTGATCATCGGGTTTATCTGCTACAGTTCGGCATTGCTGATTCTGGCCATCGATATCGGCCAGCCTTTGCGGGGATGGTTTATTTTCTGGCATGCCAACGTGCATTCCATGCTCACGGAGGTGGCGTTCTGTCTGTCCTGCTACTTTGCGGTGCTGACCATTGAGTTCATTCCCAATATCCTGGAAAACCGGCAGCTCAACAAGGTGCCGTTTTTTCATCACCTGGCCCACAACATGCACGGCACCATGGCCATTTTTGCCGCCACGGGCGCGTTTCTGTCCTTTTTCCACCAGGGCTCTCTGGGCGGGGTGGCCGGTGTGATGTACGGCCGGCCGTTCGCCGTCCGGGAAGGGTTGTTGATCTGGCCCTGGTCGTTTTTTCTGTTCACCTGGTCGGCCGCGGCATTCGGTCCGTGCTTCACGCTTCTGGTGACCCGGATCACCGAGGTGGTGACCGGCAAGAAACTGGTGAAAGACAATGTGATTCATCTGCTGGCCAAAATTTCCGGATGGATGATCACCACCTATATGATCGCCAAACTGATCGATACCTGGTACTGGGCGTATTACACCGCCCCGGGGCTGGGATTCGAGCTGAGCCATTTCTATACCAACAACGGATTCTACGGATACTGGATTCTGGTGGCGGAGATCATTATCTGCGGCGTGATTCCGGGACTGCTGCTCATCAACAAATCCACCCGGGAAAATCCCACCTTCCGGCTGATCGCCATCATTCTGGCGGTGATCGGTGTGTCTTTGAACCGCTGGGTCATGGTGCTCCAGATCATGGCGGTACCGGTGATGCCCTTTGATACCTGGGCGTTGTACATCCCGTCCTGGCAGGAAGTGGCCACCACGATCCTGCCGGTGGCGTACGGTATCATATTGATTGCGTTCGCATACCGGTATCTGCCGGTATTTCCCCAGGAGCTGGAATTGAATCAGTCCAAGGCTCAGGAATCTTAGGAAAGGAGAAACACCATGTTTCCATTTATTTTCGAGTGGGTATGGGACATCGGCCACATGCTGTTCTTCGGCGGATTCTGGTATGCCATCGGCATTCTGGGCGCCGGCATGACCTACTGCATCGTCAAGTCCGCCATCGACACCCTGAACGATACCGGAGACACTCATCACTGATTGATCCGTTTGAACACAGCTGATCAATAATCGACACCGGCCCGGTTCTGGCACACAGGACCGGGCCGGTGTGCCTGTATGGAAAAATTGTTCAGAAATGCGGGAATATCCGATTAAGACAGAGGGGGAACGGTTTATTTTTTCGGGGCCGCCGCGACCCAGTACACGGCCCAGGCCAGAGTCACCGGCACCAGGCCGATGACCGCAAATTTCAAAAAATGCCCATCCCAGGGCTTGATCAACAGGGCCACGGCAATGGGATACAGGATCGATGCCACGATGGCGGCCCTTTTCTTCCGGGACAGCCGGGCGATTTTTTCTTTTGGGCTTGCGGCCGGCTGGGGTTTGAACATCCTGGGCAGAATCAGGATGCAGGAGATCAACAGAATCAGAACCAGAATTTCACTGACACCGGTCACGCCATATTTCCTTTTTAAAGGGTTATTGTCAACTGGAGGTTATATCCCAGAGAACCCGTGTTTTGTCAATGGCGGCAGCCCATTATTCCAGTTGTGACCGGATAAACGAACCCATGTCCGCCAATACACGGTCCGGCTGCTCGAAGTGCGGGGCATGGCCGCAACCGGGAATAAGCCGGGTGTCCGCATGGGCCGTTTTTTCCTGAATCGCGGTCAGCTGGGCCGGGGTACCGTAAGGATCATCAGCGCCCTGAAGTGCCAGCACCGGCACCTGGATGCGGGGCATAAATTTCCGAATATCCCAGTGCACAAACCTTGGATGGAGCCAGGCCCGGTTCCATCCCCAGAAGGCGTTGTCTGTGTTGTCTCCGTGATAACGGGCCAGTTTTTCCCTGAGACGTCCGGATTCATAGGCAGCGCGGGCGGCCCGGATGGATGCCAGGGTCAGGGGTTCGCAGAACACATGGGCCGCTTCCGTGATCACGGCCTTCAGGCCGGGTGCGGCATGCCGGCTGCCCGCGTGAATCAGGGCGATGGACCCGCCATCGGAATGCCCGATCAGGATGTAGGTGCTGATACCGGCGGCGGCCAGGATGTCCGGCAGCACGGTCAAGGCCTGGGTGTGCATGAAATTGAGCTTCCAGGGCAAAGGAAGGGGATCCGAGGCCCCGTATCCGGACCGGGAAAACGCAAACGCGTCACAACCGGCCTGTCCGGCCAGGCGTTCGGGAAACGTTTTCCACATCTTGACACAGCCTAATCCTTCGTGGAGAAACACCAACACCGGCCGGCCGGGCCTGCCGTAGTGATACCGGCGGATTTCATACCGGATTCCGGCAGCCGTGAGGAACCGGGTCACGGTTTGTTCCTTTTTTTGAAAAAAAGGCCCCATGGCAGCCGGTTGAAACGAAGCAGGTGATAAATGGCGTACAGAATCACCCCGTCGTCCACCCACCCCAGAACCGGGACCAGAAATTCCGGAATCAGGTCCACCGGTGATATCAGGTAGATCAATCCCAAAAGGATCAGCAGGAGTTTATGGAACGGTTTCATGGGCCTGATCCTTTAGGGGGATTATGCCGATGCATTCAGTACGTCCATCATGGTGAACAGACACCGGGTGGTTTCAGGGGCGGCCATCTGATCTTTCAAGAACAACACTGCGTCAAAGGTGCCTTCCACATAGATCCGGCGGCCGTTGACATTGTGCTTGAACTCGAACAGGGCTGATCCGTCCGGAGCGGTCAGGGTGTAGGTGTGCCAGCCGTGTCCGGACAAATACCGTTCCGGCACCCGCCACTGGTTTTTCTGAACGTCGGGATCACGGATCTGCTGAATCTGTTCCGGTTTGAAATCCACGCCCAGGCGGTTGAAATATCCCACCATGGCTTTGGCGGTTCCGGATGTGTCCGCTTTTCCCTGCTGGTGGCTTTCCCTGATCTCCAGGGTGTACCCTTTGAACAGACCCGGAAACCGGTCCGCGGCAAAGGCCATCATGGCCTGAAATCCCACAATCTGTTTGGCCATGTTGGGGGCGATCACCGCCGGCACACCGCCTGCAGACACATCGGTTTCAAGGGCCTGGCGGTCACCGCCGGTAGTGCCCATCACAAAGGGAATCTGCTGCCGGATGTAAAACCTGGCATTGGCATTGACCGCGGACGGATGGGTATAATCAATGGCGATAACGTCGCCGAACTCATGCCGGATCTTCTCAACGGCGGTTTCCCGGGCCTCCGGCTTTATCAGCGCGATATCGACATCTCCGATCCGGACAAAGGAATCCGGGATATCCGGTCCGGTCAGGGAAACCGGGATGAGCCGGAATCTCGGATCAGATACCGCGGCCCGGGCCATGGTTACCGCCACGTTGCCTGGCAGCCCGTTGATCATGACACAAACGGGTTTCATGAAAATTCTCCTTACAAACGCATTATCAGTTTTTTGAGGCGGCGGAGCCTGTCCGGAGCCCGGGTTTGTCCCCAGCGTTTCAGGGAGGCGACCGCCGCCGGAATATGGGTTTCAAACTGTTGTTTTCCCTTGACCCGGCTCAGATAGGCAAATGCGCCGAGTATCTGAAGGTTCCGGGTCAGGGTGCAGTAATCATAGCTTTGGACAAACCGCTGCCGGGTGTCTGCGCCGGTCAGGTTCAGCCGGTCCATGGCATAGGCCAGCAGGGCTGTCTGAACAGGTTCAGGCAGCGTGACGTAGGGATCTATCAGCAGCGATGCCAGATCATACTGAATCGGTCCCAGGCGCGCGGACTGAAAATCGATGAAAAACGGCTCGTTGTCCTTGATCATGATGTTTCTGGACTGGCAGTCCCGGTGCATCAGGCCTTCCATGCCGTGTGCCAGGGCCTGGCCGGCAATGAAGTCAAACTCATTTACCAGCACATCAAATGAAATCTGTTTTCCCAGATATCCCTGGACAAAACTGTCCATGAAATACCGGCATTCCTTTTCAAGGATCAGGGATCTGGAGTAGGACGGGGTCTGGCAGGTCCAGGACGGATCAAATCCGTCAGCCCCTGTTTGTGAAAACAGAATCAGCCGGTCGAGGACTTTTTGGTAAATCTGGAAGATGTCCGCGGGTTCCGGGGTCTGTTTCACCCGGTCCGCCAGATGGGTGTTGCCCAGGTCCTGGACCGCCACCACACCGGCCAGGGTATCATGGGCCAGTATCCGGGGGACTGGTATGCCGTGCCGGTAGAGATGGCGGCCGATGGAGACAAACGCATCCACCTGGGCACGGTGATCCGTTCCCGGCAGGCAGATACCGTGATCGCAGATCACCACGGATCCACCAGGGAGGCTGGTTTCAGGAGACATTCTGCCTGAAACCGGTACGGCCCGAAACCAGGCCCGGTCAGAACCGTCTCCGGCCAGGGCCTGGACCTGGATGTTCCGGGCAGGGACTTCAAGGGCATCGGCACTGATCCACAACCGGGCGGTATCGGAATAAGCATGAATGGTCCCGATGTCCTCCCAGTATAGGTCATGGGCCACATACGCTTTGATCCGCTTTGATGGGCACAGGTGTGCGTACCAGTCGATGCTGGAAAAAACCGGGTCCTGCGGCAGGTGGGCATAGATTTCCGGAGACAGGACCTGGATGCCGGTGAATGCCAGCCCCTGTCCGGGGGACCGGAATCCGGTGATCCAGCCGTCCATGTCTATGGTCACTTGGTTGTAAAGGGGACGGTCATGAAGGACCAGCGTGGCCAGAGCCCGGGTTTTTCGATGAAACCGCCATACGGAAGCCAGGTCCAGATCAGTGACCACATCGCTGTTGATCACAAAAAAGCTGTCATCACCCATTATTTTCCGGACATTGGCAATGGCCCCTCCGGTATCCAGGATCTCCGGTTCATATATTTCACGGATTTCGACGTCCGGCAAGGGATCCAGGCAAGAGAGAAATTCAGCGATCTGGTGGGACAGATGGTGGGTGTTGATCAGGATTTTCCGGCACCCGCACGCAATCAACCGGTCAATGGCGTGCTTGAGCACCGGCACGCCTCCCAGGGTGAACAGGGGCTTGGGAATAGCCCGGGTATGGGGGAGAAGCCTTGCTCCGAATCCGGCGGCCAGTATCAATGCGTTCATGATCGGCCCCGGGTCAGGCGGCGATCACCCGGATCAACCGGTTGATGATCTGTTTATAGTAATCGATCTGGATCTGGTCTCCAGATCCGTTGATGCCGTTCTGGCAGAAAAACCGGGCTGCGTTCCGGTAGTTGATCAAGGACAGCGATTCCTTGAGGGTCACCTGTTTGCGTTTATACAGCTTGATACCGTGGGAATGGATTTTTTTGGCCAGTTCCTTTTCATCCTGGGGCACTTTCTGTTCCTTTTCAAAATACAGCAGGGCCGTGCCGTAGGATTCCAGAAACGGCAGCATGAATGCGGCAAACCATTTGAGCCTGCGCAGTCCCCGGGATGTCAGGTTGAGCATGTCCATGCGGTCGGGGTCCGGGACCAGAATGCCTTCGTTGATGAAGCCTCTGAGACAGTTGGAAATATGTTCTTCACAGGTGGTTTCTTCGTCATTGAAGAATTCATCGTGAAACAGTTTTTCCAGGAACCGGTATCGTCTGACCAGATCCGGCAGTGCGAACTTGAACCGGTCCACCTCCAGAATGGCCACCGCCGTATACGCGGCCGGAACAAAAAAAGAGATTACCGAATTCTTGTAATAATCCAGAATCGCCCGTTTGTTGTGTTTGACGATGAAATAGGTATCATCGGTGATCTCTTCTTCATCCTCATCCACCAGTTCCATGAAATTTCTGGACAGAAAATTATGGATCACAGTGTTGAACGTATTGTCCAGATCCAGAAGCAGGGTTTCCGACAGTTCTACCTGGTCGTTCATCAGGATGTTGAGGTAGGTGTTGGCCCGTTCGATCATCTGTCCTCTGGAAAAGCTGTTTTTCGGTCCGTTCAGAATGGCGCTGGCAATGATGCCGTGGGGGGTTGCCACCGATTGTCTGTTGATGGCAGCCATCAGTTTAAAGCTGAATTTTTTGACAAAATCCATGTACTCCCGGCTGGTGGCCCGGTCCGGATCAAAATGCCTCTGGTGCATGTATGCTTTGATGGAGATCGGTTCATCAAACCGGATGTAGACCTTGCCGTATTTTTTTTTCAGAAATTTCCGGGTGCTGATCAACCCTTTGAGGGTCTCCGGGCTCTTGCTCCCCCCTTCAATCTCCTTGAGATAGGCATCTTCTTCCAGGACCCGGTCATATCCCACAAAAATGGGCACAAAGTACAGGTTATCACAGGCGCCATTCAGAAAGGCTTTAATGATCATGCCCATGCCGCCCGGCCGGGGGGTCAGCAGTTTGCCGGTCCGGCTCCGGCCGCCTTCGATGAAAATCTTGATATTGAAGCCTTCGTACAATAATTTTTCCAGATAGGCGGCAAAGATTTTGGCGTACAAAGGGGCGCCTTTGAAGGTACGTCTGAGAAAAAACGCGCCGCCGCCTCTGAACAGCGGTCCCAGGGGCCAGAAAGACAGGTTTTTGCCGGCCGCAATATGCGGACAGGGCATGCTGTTTCTGAACATCACATAGGGAAGCAGCAGGTAATCCAGGTGGCTTTTATGACAGGGGACCAGGATTAACGGGGCTTCCGCGTATTTTTCACGCATCCGGTTGATCTGTTTCTGGTCCACGTCCAGGCCTTCGAAAATGTTTTTGAAGATCCAGGTCAGAATCCAGTTGCCCAGATTGATGATCCGCAGGTTGTAGTTGGCGGCGATTTCATTGATATAGGCGGCGGCTTTTTTGTTGGTTTTTTTCAACGAAATATTGTTTTCCGCCGCATAATCCGCCAGAAATTCCCGGAGGGACTGGCGAGTCAGGATGTCTTCGGTGATTTCCTGGCGGGATTTGAGCACCGGTCCGGTGATGCTTTTTCTCTGCCGGTTCAGGATGTCCACCAGAAAGCTCCTCAACCGGTGGGTCTGAAATTCTGAATCCAGCCGCTGAATTTCCGGCCGGGACAGAAATTCCTTGAGGTTCACGGGCCGGGCCAGTTCCACCCGGATCTTTTCCGGATGGCGCAACAGGATCGTCATCCGCTTGAGCCATCCCGGTTTTTCATGGGTTCCGAACAGAATCTCTCCCAGACCCGGATTCTTGTGCATCGGCCGGGTTACATAGATGATGTCTTCCGGGATGATGATCACCGGCCGCTTCATGTGTTTCTGGTATTCGATCAGATGGTACAGTGGATCCGGGGTGGCACGGATGAACCGGTTGTAGAAATCATCTTCTTCGATCAGATGAACAAACCCGGATTTTCCTGAATACAGTTCCTGAAAGGCGTACCCGGATTTGTAGAAATCTTTGAAAGTGAAATGTTGAAAAAAATAGTCCATATGAGACAGCCAGATCCGGAACAACCGCTTGACCGGCAGCAGAAAAAAGAAATGCAGGTCAAACCCCAGTTCGGGATAGGGGAGGCCCAGTTCCTTGAGGCGGGTGTGAAAATACAGAAAATCGAACAGCCGTTTGTTCTTGCTGGCGTAGATGATACAGGCGTTTTTGTCCAGAGTGTTGATTTTTTCCAGGTTGTGATCGTCCAGATTGACTTTTCGAACCGGACGGTTCAGGATTTTCCGGGCGATATGGCTGTGATTGCCCGGGTACAGGTTGGTGAAATAATCGGAAGTATCTCCCAGCAGATACCCGATGGTCCTGTGTATTCTGGTCCTGATCCTGGGGATCAGGGATTTGAAAAACTGGAAAAAGTGCATGAAAGATCCCTTATGCTTATCGCCTTGCAACAGTGCGGTTTAACCGGTACCTAGTACCAGACCTGATCTTTAAAGGCAATATGATTGTTGGTATCCGGCAGTGGCCTTTGCCAAAATGGCCTTGATAAATGCCCATGTCTGTGTTATTTACCAAAAAAATGTGGATAAATCGGCTTTTTTAGTTGTGTGACCCATTATGGGTGGTGACAAAAACAAGGAGGAACTATTTATGAAGACGTTGATCGGCGGCGCAATAGCAGTACTTCTCGGTGTGGTCGGGCTGGCTGTATGGTTTGGACATTTTTTGAATCTTCTGGCCGGATGTATCCCGCCGGTTCTGCTGTTGGGCGGCGGGCTCGCGCTGTACCTGGGGTTTGATGAACTCAAGGATTCATGGAAAAACAAGGAAGGCAAGGATGCCCCGGCCGACGATAAGTCACGGATCGCCGAACTGGAAAAAGAGCTGAACGAACTGAAGAAAAAATAATCCAGCCGGTTCGAACGAGCCGATACAAAGCGTTGGTGTGCACTCAAGGGCCAGTTTCAGACCGGCCCTTTTTTTATGACCGGCCGACCGGTCCGGTCCCGGACCGGTCATTCATACAGGTAAAAGGCCTTGGAAACCGTTTTGAAGCGGTTCAGATCGCCTTGCCACGCGTTCTGGATCTCCCGGATATCTGTCAGGGAACAAAGATCGCTGCGGATGGTGGCGTCGCCGGTGATCAGGTCCAGAGGGAGGCGGTCGTATTCATATTCATACGGGGGCGGTTTGAATGCAACGGCATCCGGGTGGTGTCGGATGATCAGCTGCAATGCCCGCAGGGAGGCGGTGTAGGGGGTGAACCGGTCCCTGTCCGTGACATGGATGTGAAAGCCCCGGCATGCCTGGTCCTGCCATTTCCCGGATGTGGGCTGAAAATACACCGGTCTGAAAAAGGCGCCCTGAATTTCCCGGTTCAATACCGGTTCCATGATGCCGGTATCTGCAAACGGAGCCCCGAACAGCTCAAAGGGCAGGGTGGTGCCGCGGCCTTCGCTGATATTGGTCCCTTCGAAGATCACCTGACCAGGATAGACCATACAGGACAACGGCGTGGGCAGGTTGGGTGACGGCGGGATCCAGGGCCGGCCGGTGTCGGCCCAGTACATGTCCCGTTTCCAGCCGGACATGGGCACGATGGTCAGATCGCACCCGATCTGACATGCCTCATTGAAAAAACGGCAGATCTCACCCACGGTCATGCCGTGGCGCATGGGGATGGGGAACCGCCCCACAAATGAGGCGAATTCCGGTTTCAGCACATTGCCTTCCACCTGGATCCCGCCGATGGGGTTGGGCCGGTCCAGAACCACCACTGATTTTCCGGTCCGGGCCGCCATCTCCATGCAGTAGGAAATGGTGTAGATGAATGTGTAGACCCGGGTTCCCACGTCCTGGATGTCCACCACCAGGGTGTCCAGGTTTTCAAACATCTGTTCCGTGGGAATCCGGGTGTGGCTGTACAAACTGTATATCGGGACGTCCAGTGCGGGTTCTCTGCAGTGGGGGGATTCGATCATGTTGTCTTGTTTTTCCGCATAAAAGCCGTGCTGGGGGGAAAAAATGGTGGTGAGGCGGCCGGGAAACAGTGTTTCCAGTATCCGGACGGAATGACGAAACCGGAAATCCACTGACGCCGGATTGGCCAGCAGTCCCAGCCGGCGATCCTTGAGTTCCGGTGCAAAACCGTGTGACAGATGTTCCAGTCCGATGGTGACACAGGGCATCATAGACATCTCCAAAGAATTGACCAGTTTTACAGGTTATCGTTGACAAAACATCAAATCCTAACTATGTGGATGCCAGACTGCAACCCTTAATTGAAGGCATCTGTTTTTTTTCGGAAAGGTAATTTGCGCATGTTGTTCAAAATCAGTGAATCCATTGCATCCCTGAAACCTTATGAGGCCGGAAAACCGCTAAAAGAGCTTGAACGGGAGTTCAATATCCATTCGGCCGTGAAGCTGGCGTCCAATGAAAATCCACTGGGGTTCTCGCCCCGGGTCCCGGAGGCGGTCATGAAAAACCTGCATCGCATGAACCGGTATCCGGAACCGGTGGCCCATGACCTGTGCCGGAAACTGGCCGGGTATCACGGGGTGGCACCGGAAAACATCGTTCTGGGAAACGGGTCGGATGACCTGATCGCCCTTTTGGCCCATGGGTTTCTGGACCCAGGGGATCACGCGGTCATGCCGTTGCCGTCATTTCTCATGTATGAAATCAGTGTGAAAACCGCCAAAGGGGTTCCGGTCATGGTGCCTTTGTCCGGATTCGACACCCCTTTGTCGGCCATGGTTGAAAAAATATCCGCCAGGACAAAACTGGTGTTTGTCACCAATCCGTTCAATCCTACGGGCAGCATCGTTACAAAGGAATCGTTCACCGCTTTTTCGGAAAAACTTCCCCCGGACGTGCTGATTGTGGTGGATGAGGCCTATATGGAATTTGTGCGGGACAAGGCGGTGTACAATTCCCTGGAAACCCCTCTGACCGATTCCAGGATCGTGACGCTGAGAACCTTCTCCAAAGCCTATGGCCTGGCCGGGTTCAGAATCGGTTACGGCATCATGGACAAAGAGGTGGCGCAGATCCTCAACCGGATACGGCAGCCGTTCAATGTCAACGGACTGGCCCAGGTGGCGGCGGAAGCGGCTCTGGCGGACCGGGATTTTCTGCAAAAAAGCATCGACACGGTTCATGAAGGGATCGATTTTCTGACCAGGGCGCTTTCCGGTATGGGGCTGGACCCGCTGCCCACCCAGGCCAATTTCCTGATGGTGGATGTCAAAACCGATGCCACGGACCTGTTCAACCGGCTGCTGTATCACGGCGTGATCGTCCGCTCCATGAAATCATACGGGTTTGATACCTTTCTGCGCATCAATGCCGGAACCGCTGAAGAAAACCGGGCCTGTATCGCAGCTTTGAAAGCGGAGCTGTCATGACATATCGAATCATCACCATTGACGGGCCGGCCGGGGCCGGCAAAACAACGGTCAGCCGGCTTTTGGCAAAAAAGCTGGGATGCGTCCGGGTGGACACCGGGGCCCTGTACCGGGCCGTGGCGTTTGAGATCGACCGTCAGGCCGTTCCCTGGCAGAACGATGACGCGCTTGAAGCCTTTTTGTCCGGTCTGGATCTGAATGTGGTGCTGGAAAACGAGGAGATGCGCGTGTTGTCCTCAGGCAGGGATATCACCTCGTTTATCCGGACCCCTGAGATCACCATGCTGGCATCCGCCACCTCGGCCAGGCCGGCGGTCCGGGCAGTCCTGCTGGATATTCAGCGGCGGATCGCACACCAGCAGGATGCGGTATTTGAAGGCCGGGACATGGGTACGGTGGTGTTTCCGGATGCCACAGCCAAGTTTTTTCTGAAGGCGGATCTGGCAGTCCGGGCCAAACGAAGATTTAATGAAATACCGGACCCTGAAACGGATCTGGCCCGAATTACGGCGGACATGGCGGCCCGGGACGATCAGGACGCCCGGCGCACCCAGGCTCCGTTGAAACTCGCTCCGGATGCCGTTCTCATCGATTCTTCCAGGCTTACGGCCGTCCAGGTGGTGGATGAGATGCTCAAACATCTTTAGAAACAGCAAATCAATCGATTATTTTATTGATTTTTTTTTTGCTGATTGCTATAAAGATAAATTGTACTCGCACTCATTGATACGGCTTGACGTCCATGGATGCGGGTAACTAAATTCGATTAGGGGGATTAATATTAATGAACCACATTGCTGAAGAGAACGAAAACCAGAAAATGAATACTGAAGACATCGAGACACAGGACGTGGACGTCGAGGCCCGGGACACTGAATCGGACACTGAAAAAGAGTTCGGTGCAGCCGAAGAAGTGAATGCCCTGTCACCGGATACGGAAATCACCGGCGAAGAAACCATGGAAGAGTTACTGGGCATTTATGAATCCAGCCTCAAGAAATTCGAGGAAGGGCAGGTCGTCACCGGCACCGTCATCTCCGTGGGCCGGGATATGGTCCTGGTGGATGTGGGATATAAGTCGGAAGGGCGGATCTCTATTCAGGAATTCATTGATGACCAAGGCAATGTCAATGTCAACGTCGGTGATCAGTTCGAAGTCATGATCGAAGTCTGGGACGAAGAAGAGGAAACAGTCCTGCTGTCCCGGGATAAAGCCAAAAAAGTCAAGGTCTGGGATGCCATCAAAGAGATCTATGATGCCGACGGCACCATCCAGGGTGTCATCACCAACCGGGTCAAAGGCGGATTTTCCGTGGATATCGGCCTCCAGGCGTTTCTGCCCGGATCCCAGGCCGATCTGCGCCCCATCCGGAACATGGATGAAATGGTCAACAAGACCTATGAATTCAAGATTCTCAAGTACAACAAACGGCGCAACAACATTGTTCTGTCACGGCGGGTGCTTCTGGAAGCGGAACGGGAAAAACTGCGGGCCGCCACCCTGGAAGCCATCGAGACCGGCAAGGTCATGGAAGGGATTGTCAAAAACATCACCGAATACGGTATTTTCGTCGACCTGGGCGGTGTGGACGGACTGCTGCATATTACCGATATTTCCTGGGGCCGGGTCAAACATCCGTCAGAGCTGTATTCGGTGGGTGACAAGATCACGGTCAAGATCCTGTCCTATGACTTTGAAAAAGAACGGGTGTCTTTAGGCATGAAACAGCTGACACCGGATCCCTGGACCACGGCCGTGGAAAAATATCCCATCGGGTCGAAAATCATGGGGAAAGTGGTCAGCCTGACCGATTACGGCGCATTTATTGAGCTGGAAGAAGGGGTGGAAGGATTGATTCACGTCAGTGAGATGTCCTGGACCCGGAAAATCCGGCATCCATCCCAGATGGTCACTGTGGGTGAAGAGATCGAAGCGGTGGTTCTGGACCTCAAACCGGACAACCGGCGGATTTCCCTGGGTATCAAGCAGACCCAGGAAAACCCCTGGGAAGTGATCTCCCAGAAATATCCGGTGGGCACCATCATTGAAGGTAAAATCAAGAACATCACCGAATTCGGTTTGTTCATCGGCATTGACGATGATATCGACGGACTGGTGCATATTTCAGATATTTCCTGGACCAAGCGGATCAAACACCCTTCTGAAATCTACAAGAAAGGGGATACCATCCAGGCGGTGGTCCTGGATATCGACAAGGCCAATGAGCGCTTCTCCCTGGGTATCAAGCAAACCCAGGCGGACCCCTGGGAAACCGTTGCCCAGCGGTATGAAGTGGGCAAGGAGATCTCGGGCGTCATCACCAATCTCACGGATTTCGGCGTGTTTGTGGAACTGGAAGAGGGCATTGAAGGCCTGGTGCATGTCTCTGAAATCAGCAAAGAGAATGTCAAGAGTCCCAAAGACCACTACCAGGTGGGCGACAGCATCACCGCAAAGGTCATGAACATCAATTCCGAAGAGCGCCGCATCGGGCTTTCCATCAAACGGCTGGAAGACGACGATGATGACAGATATCTGGAGGAATTTGCCAAGAACATGAAACCGGCCACCTCTTCCTTTGGAGAAATTCTGCGCAACAACATTCAGGAGCAGATCGAAGCCAACAAAGCCCAGGAAAGCAAGAAAAACAAGTAACGCACAACAGGGTTTCAGTCTACCATACCTGTGTGGACAAAACGGCTCAGGGGCCGGGTAAACGGATTTACCCGGCCTTTTTTTATGATTTGAAAAGGAGTGTTGATCCATGTTTTCCAGACGTCATCCCATCCTGTTTTTTCTGCTGATGCTGGCCGCATTTGTCACAGTGGTCAGTGTGGGCGGAATGATTGTCGTTTTTTCCATTTCCCGGATGGTTCTCACCACTGCGGGTCCGTTTCAGGAAAAAACGGGCAATGTCGGTATCGTTGAAGTGACCGGTCCGATCCTGTCTTCCAGACAGGTGATCGAAAACATTAAAACCTTTCGGGAGGATGACGGTATCAGGGCCATTGTGGTCCGGGTGGACAGTCCCGGCGGTGGTATCGGGCCTTCCCAGGAGATTTACAGGGAATTGATCAAGACCCGTTCCGTCAAGACCGTGATCGCATCCATGGGGTCCGTGGCAGCGTCCGGCGGATATTATGTGGCGGCCGGGGCACAGTTCATCGTGGCCAATCCCGGGACCATTACCGGCAGTATCGGGGTGATCATGGAGCATGTCAATCTGACGGAACTGGCTCAGAAAATCGGTATCTCCCCTCTGGTGATCAAAAGCGGGGAGTTCAAAGACCTGGGATCTCCGTTCAGGGAAATGGGAGACAGTGAGAGACAGCTGCTTCAGGATCTGGTGGATGAACTTCACCAGCAGTTTGTATCGGATGCGGCCCAGGCCCGGAACAACCCGGAAGAGGCCATGGCCGAGCTTGCGGACGGCCGGATTTACACCGGCCAGACCGCCCTGAATCTGAACCTGGTCGACCGTATGGGGAACCTGGACGATGCCGTGGCCTGGGCCGCCGAGCTGGCCGGCATCGATGGGGATCCGGTTCCGGTGTATCCCAAAGACACGCCCATATCGGTGCTTCGCAAAATCACCCGGACCTTATTCAAAGATCTCGATATCGCCGGCGCCGTGACGGATAATCTCCGGTATATCATCCATCAGGGAGATTACCGATGACGCGGTTCCGGGAACCGGCCCCCCGTCGATGACCGCATCCAGACGGTTCCCGAAGTAATCGTGAAGCAGGGACGGGTCCTGAAACACTTTGCCTTCAGGATCGGTGGCGGAGGTGGAGATGATGGGATTGCCCAGACCCTGCGCCAGGGCCAGGGCGATTTTATGGGCAGGCACCCGTATTCCGGCGGTTTTCCGGTTGGTAAGCATGATTTTCGGGACCATTCTGGATCCCGGCAGCACAAAGGTGTAGGGCCCGGGCAGCAGCCGTTTCATGTTCCGGTAGGCGATATTGGACACCTTGGCATAGGTGGCGATATCCTTGAGGTCCGGGCAGATAAAACTGAACGGCTTGGTGGGGTTGCGCTGTTTGATGGCATACACCTGCTCGATGGCCTTCTTGTTCATGATGTCACAGCCGATCCCGTAAAAGGTGTCTGTGGGATAGGCGATGATTCCGCCTTTTTCAAGAATGTCCACAACCTTTGAAATCAGTCTTTCCTGGGGATTGTCCGGATTTATTTTCAGCAGCATGAGATGGTCCCTGTAAATTTTGTTCAATTGGATACCATATCATATCTGGTGCCCGTGGCAAGGAAAAACCCGATGTCAATCTTGACTTGACCCCGGGGTATGGGCAGGGGTATGGTTAGGATCATTTTCAAAACAAAGGAGCCCATTATGGAAAAACAGGTCCTCATTCCCGTCGATCAAAGCCGGACGTCCCTTCAGGCGGCCCGGTACGCGGCTCGGGCAGCATCGTTTATCAAAGACCTGCATTGCGTGCTGTTTCATGTCCAGGCCCCGGTTTCCCTGTACCTGAAAGAAGAAGCCGCAAGAGATCTGCATGTCCGCGTTCAGCTGAACAAGGCCCTGAAAAAGAATGAAGCTGCGGCCATGAAAATTCTGACCCAGCTGAAATCGGAAATGACGGACACCGGTTTTCCGGAAGACCGGATCCGCCTGCTGACCCGGCCCAGAGAACTCGGTCTGGCCCAGGATGTGATCGAATATGCCCAGAAAAACATGATGGATGCCATTGTGGTGGGACGGCGGGGGGTGTCCGGGATTCAGAAATTCTTTGACACCAGTGTTTCCGACGCTATTCTGGAGCGGTCCCAGGTGATTCCCGTGTGGCTGGTCGGCAAAGATGCCTCCCAGGATTCGCCTGAAAAGATTCTGGTGGCCATTGACGGGTCTGAAGATGCCCTGAGGGCTGTGGATCATGTGGGGTTCATGGTGTCGGAAAACAAGGAGATCCATGTGACGCTGATCCATGTCACCAACACGGCCCGCAATTATTGTGAAATCGATCTGGAGGAAGACCCCGAATTCGTCCGGATCATCGAAAAAAAAGACCGGGCCTGTGTGGATCAGTTCTATCCCAGGGCCATGGACAAGTTGTCGCAAATGGGTTTGTCAAAGGATCAGGTCGAGATTCACACCCTGGAAGGCTCCCGCCGAATCGGACAGGATGTGGTGGCTTATGCGGAGACAAACGGATTCAACACCCTGGTCATCGGCCGGCGGGGGATCAACAAATCCTTTTTCATGGGATCGGTGTCCCGGCAGATCATCGGCCAGGCATCGGATTGCGCGGTCTGGATCGTTCCATAAAAAACCGGCGGCCCTCAACCGTCCCCGAAGCTGATGCCCAGAGCCCGGGCGGTCATGACCAGTTCTCCGTCTTGAGGCACGGTGCGTATCCGGTCCACGGCATCTGCCAGAGGGACCGGGGCGATACCTGTCCCGGTCAGGGCCGCCATCATGCCGAACTGTTTTTTTGAGATCATCTGGACAGCAAAGACCCCGAACCGGGTGCAAAGCTGCCGGTCGAACTGGGTGGGGGTCCCCCCCCGCTGCAGATGACCCAGTACCACGCAGCGGGATTCCTTTCCGGTCCGGGACTGAATTTCTTCAGCCACCTGCTGCCCGATACCGCCCAGACGGATTTCCCGGTCTTGGACGTCCGGAGATTCGGATACATACGCCTGTCCGGCCGGGCTGGCGCCTTCCGCCACAATCACGATGGTGAAGTGCTTTCCTTCCGCTTCACGGGCAGCAATTTTTCGGCATACCGCGTCATAATGAAACGGGATCTCGGGAATGAGGATGACATCTGCCCCGCCGGCCAGTCCGGCCTGGGCCGCGATCCAGCCCGCATACCGGCCCATCACTTCCAGCACCATGACCCGGTCGTGACTCTGGGCCGTGCTGTGAAGCCGGTCCAGGGCATCCACGGCACAGGACACGGCCGTGTCGAATCCAAAGGTCATCAGCGTGGCGTCCAGATCATTGTCAATGGTTTTGGGAACGCCCACCACGGGCCATCCCGCCTCATGCATCTGCAATGCCACGGTCAGGGTGCCGTCCCCGCCGATGGCCACCAGTGCGGACAGGTTTTTGTGATCAAAATTGGCCTTTGCCCGGGTCAGAATCCCGGGATCGATCCGGCGGGCCTTTCCCTGCCCGGTCTTGGCGGAAAACGCCCCGCTGCTGGCCGTGCCCAGAATCGTGCCCCCGCGGACCAGCAGGCCGTCCATGTCCCTGAGATGCAGGGGCCGGGTGTTCATGGGCGAAAGCAGTCCGTCATAACCGCCGTGGATGCCGATACTTTCCCATCCCTGCAGGGCCGCGGCTTTGACAATGGCCCGGATGACCGCGTTCAGTCCGGGGCAGTCCCCGCCGCCGGTGACAATGCCGATTTTCTTTTTTTTATGGGTGGTGTTCATGAAGATCCTGATGTATTTTGAAGTTAAGCGTCACGGGAATGCTAACAGATACGAAAGGTTCAGACAATAGGATTTTACAGGCGGCATAAATGGTGGGCTGCCGGCATCTGCCTGGTCCTGCTGATGGTGCTGTTTCAGATGAATCGTCAGGTGATCCTGCCCAGCGAGGTCCGGCTTCGGCAGAATCTTCACCTGGCAGTTCTGAAAAGATTTCCTGATGCCGCTGAAAGCCTGGCCCGCCGTATGGGGATTCACCCTTTCGGAGAACCTGCCCGGTCCAAAGCCCCGGATTTCCAGGGCCGGGTGATCCTGGTTCACGGTCTGGACGACCCGGGTATCATGTGGAAAGATCTGGGGCCGGTGCTTCAGGAAAATCGGTACCAGGTGCTTGTCATGTCCTATCCCAACGACCAGGCCATCTCCGTATCCTCCCGGTTCTTTTTTGACTGCATGCAGGACCTGGCCCGTAAAGATCCGGCACCGGTCTTTATTGTGGCCCATTCCATGGGCGGGCTGGTCACCCGGGACATGCTTACCTGCCCGGAACTGGATTACTCCCGGGCCGTATCTGACGGAATGGTGCCGGCAGTCAGGCATCTGATCCTGCTGGGAACCCCGAACCAGGGTGCTCAGCTGGCCCGGTTCCGGATTGTCACCGAGATCCGGGACTATCTCCATCAGGTGTTCGTTCAGGATGCGCACTGGCTGCACTGTCTTCTGGACGGGACCGGGGCGGCCGGTGTGGATCTGCTGCCGGGCAGCGGGTTTCTGGGACGGTTGAATCAGCGGCCCCTTCCGGAAGATGTGCGGATGACCATCATCGCTGGAATGATTTTCTTTTCGCAGCAGCAGGGTGGCATCAAAGAGATGCTGGGTGACGGGCTGGTATCGGTGAACGCCACACAGCTCAATGACGTGCCCGTGATTCGGGTGCCGGGGACCCATTTTTCCATGATCCGGAATCTGACCCGATCCAGCACCCGGGTGCCGCCGGCCATACCGGTGATCCTGGACCTGCTCGAAATATCCGGCGGCGCCCCGGTCAATTGACCGAATGCCGGTAACACTTTTCAAACCCGGTTTGAATGTGGTAGATTCAATAGCTTGATTTGTAACCAGGGAAAACCGACCAAACCGATGCCGTTGCATGTTTTGAAGCCTGTTCGTGCCCGATTGTTTGTGGCAGCCGTCATCCTTATACTGGGAATGACCGCCGGATGCCGGACCCCGGAGGCGTTCCGCCGGAAAGTGGATACCGACGTCCGGCAGATGGTGACCCAGACGCGGGCACAGGTGCTTGATACGGACACAGCCTTCCGGGTCGAAAAGCCGGAAAACACCCTGCGGCGCCGATTGCTTGAGGAGCTGTCGCTGCCGGTTTCCGGACCGGCGTCCCTGGGCACGGACCGGCTGCCGGACACCCCCTGGTGGCCGGAACCGGGATTTCCGGGATCATCCCCGGATATCGGTACGCAACAGGGAATTCAGCCGGTCCCGTTGACCCTGTCCCTTTTTCAGGCCCTGGAAATCGGGGCTCAAAACAGCTTTGACTATCAAACACGCAAAGAGGCTGTTTTTCAGGCAGCCCTGGCCCTGTATCTGGAACAGGATGCGTTTCGAAACCGGTTCATCGGACAGGTGCAGCAGCTGTTCAGTGCGGATCTGTCCACGGATCCCGACCGCAGCGGCACAAGGTCCAGCGGGGAAATCACCGGAGCCCGGCGGTTTGAGAGCGGGCCCGAATTCACGGCAACCCTTGCAGTGGATCTGGCCTCTCTGCTTTTCAGCGGCGGCGGTTCTTCGGTGGGAATCGCCGGGGATGCCAGCCTGTCCATTCCGCTGCTGCGGGGATCCGGCCGGCACATTGTCACGGAAAACCTGAGACAGGCGGAGCAGAACCTGGTATATGCCATTCTGGAATTTGAACGGTTCAAAAAAACCTTTGCCGTGGCTGTGGGCAGTCAATACCTGATCCTGTTACAGCAAATGGATACGGTGGACAATGCCCGGGAGGATTATCTGAGGCGGGAAGCCCTGACCCGCCGCAGCCGGCGTCTGGGCGACGCCGGCCGGCTCAAGGAGATCGAGGTGGACCAGTCCGTCCAGACCCAGCTGGTGGCCAGACAGCGGTGGCTGTCTGCGGAAGAATCGTTTAAAAAACGGATGGATTCCTTCAAGATGCTGCTGGGGTTGCCGCCGGACGTGGACATCCGGCTGGATCCCCAGGCGCTTGATCAGATGAAAACAAACCAGCGCTTGACCCTTGACGATCCAGGACCTCTGGAACTGGCTGAACAGGCCGCCGTCACCCTGGCCCTGGAACAGCGGCTGGACCTGCAGGTCGCCCAGGCAAAGGTGTTTGATGCCCAGAGAAAGGTGGTGGTGGCCGCCGATGCCCTGGGGGCGGAGCTGACCTTTCTCGGGTCAGTGTCTGCGGGAGAACGCAGAACCATTACCACAGCCGATCTGAACGATGCCCGGCTCCGCATGGACAAAGGGGTCTTTTCCGCGCTGCTCACCCTGGACCTGCCGTTTGAAAGAACCGCCGAGGCCGTCACATACCGGAACCGGTTTATCGAGCTGGAGCAGGCGGTGCGGGAGGTTCAGAAACTGGAAGATACGTTGAAAATGGACATACGCAACCGGTTGAGGGAACTGTTCGAAGCCAGACAGACCCTGTTCATTCAGACCCAGTCCGTGGCTCTGGCGGAAAAACGGGTCAGAAGCATCTCATTGTTCATGGAGGCGGGCAGGGCCCAGACAAGGGACCTGCTGGAAGCCCAGGATGCCCTGCTCAACGCCCGGAACAACCTGACGGCCGCAGGCGTCAATTACCGGATCGCGGAACTGGAGATGCAGCGGGACATGGGCGTTTTGACGGTCACGGATGACGGGCTGTGGAAGGAATATTCACCAGGGGGGTCGATGTGATGCCGGGACGGAAATGGGTGTTCAAGGGGGTGGTGGTGCTGGTTTTGGGCGCCCTGATTTTCGGGGTGTGGCACCGGTTCTCCGGTTCGCCGGAAACGGTGTCCCATGAAGCCGTGTACGTGGTGAAAGCAGGGCCTCTTGTCATCGATGTGGTGGAGTCGGGCACCATCAAAGCCAGAGACCAGTTGATCATCAAAAACGAAGTGGAGGGAAAGACTTCCATTCTGTATCTGATTCCCGAGGGCACCCAGGTGAAAAAAGGGGATCTGCTGGTGGAACTGGATGCCAGCGCGTTGATGGATGCCAGAATCGATCAGGAAATCAAGGTTCAGAACGCCAGGGCCGCGTTTGTCAATGCCACGGAAAATCTGGCGGTGGTGGAGAATCAGGCCGAAAGCGATCTGGAACTGGCGGAGCTGACCCTGGAATTCGCCCGGCAGGATTTGAAGAAATACACGGACGGTGAATATCCCAATGCGCTCCAGAAAGCCAGGGCTGAAATCACGCTGGCGGAAGAAGAGCTGGCCCGGGCCAGGGAACGGCTGGAATGGTCAAGGACCCTGTATGCGGAAAAATTCATCTCCCAGACCGAGCTGGCAGCGGATGAACTGGCGGAGAAAAAAAAGGCCCTGGACCTGAGCCTGGCGAAAAACAATCTGGACCTGCTGGTCAACTATACCAATCAGCGGGACCTGGCCCAGCGCAGAAGTGATGTCAGCCAGGCGGAAATGGCCCTGGAACGGACCCGGCGCAAGGCCCGGGCCGATGTGGTGCAGGCCGGGGCCGATCTCAAAGCCAGGGAAGCAGAGTTCCAGCGCCAGAATGACCGGCTGGACAAAATCCTGGCCCAGCTGGAAAAAACCAGAATCGTTTCCCCGGCCGACGGGCTGGTGATCTATGCCACCAGCGCCCAGGGCGGGATGTTCCGCCGCAATACCGAGCCCCTGCAGGAGGGCCAGGATATCCGGGAGCGCCAGGAGCTGATCTATCTGCCCACCGGCAGTTCCAGCAATGCGGAGATCGCCATTCATGAATCCAACCTCAAAAAGGTGCGTACGGGCATGCCGGCAATCGTGATCGTGGACGCGCTGCCGGGCCGGGAATTTGCCGGCCGGATCACCCAGATTGCCCCGCTTCCCGATGCCCAGAGCATCTGGATGAACCCGGATTTGAAAGTGTTCACCACCCAGATTTTTCTGGACGGCAATGACAGCGGCATGAGAACAGGGATGAGCTGCCAGGCCCGGATCATTATCGAGACCCATGAGAATGTGGTGTCCGTGCCGGTCCAGGCAGTACTGCAGGTGCAGGGGGTTCCCACGGTGTATGTCAGGTCCGGCAACGAATTTGTGCCCTGCCGGGTGGAGACCGGTCTGGACAACAACCGGATGATCCATGTGAAAAAGGGATTGTCGCCCGGTGATGTGGTACTGCTCACCCCGCCGCTTGCGGACGCGGAAAAAGATCTGTTTTCCGGGGACCGGGAATAGCGGCATGGATCCGGTGGTGACGGACATCCGTTCCGATACGGTCATCCGGCTTGAAAAGGCCGGAAAAGTCTATTTCATGGGTCACCAGCAGGTTCCGGCCCTGGACGGCATCGATGTGGCATTTGAAAAGGGCGGTTTCTGGGCGGTCATGGGGTCCAGCGGGTCGGGTAAAAGCACGCTGATGAATGTCATCGGGTGTCTGGACCGTCTGACATCGGGCCGGTACCTGTTTCAGGGCACTGATATCAGTGCGTATGATGACGATGCCTTAAGTGATATCCGGTTGAGACATCTGGGATTCATTTTTCAGAGTTTCAACCTGATTCCCCAGCTCACGGTCCAGCGCAATATCGAGCTGCCCCTGTATTATCTGGGATGGGACAAGGAAAAAAGCCAGGCCCACGCCCGGCACCTGGCATCCATGGTCGGCCTCGAAACCCGGCTGACCCATCGCCCGTCTGAACTGTCCGGCGGGCAGATGCAGCGGGTGGCCATTGCCAGGGCCCTGGCCGCGGATCCGGATCTGATTCTGGCGGATGAACCCACCGGCAATCTGGACACCCGGACCAGCCATCAGATCATGGCGCTGCTGGCATCGCTCCATGAATCCGGGAAAACCATTGTCATGGTGACCCATGAACCGGATCTTGCCGATTATGCCCGGCATCGGCTGTATATGAAAGACGGCCGGATCGACCGGATCGAAAAGCAATGACATGAAACAGATCAAGTTTTCCAGGGAGTTGGCCTCGGGAATTCAGACGCTGCTGCTTCACAAGCTCAGGTCTTTTCTGACCATGCTGGGCGTGGTGTTCGGGGTGGGCAGCGTGGTGGCCATGCTGGCGGTGGGGGAGGGGGCCGGCAGAGAAGCCCTGGAACAGATCCGGAAACTGGGAAGCCACAATATCCTGATTTCATCGGTCAAACCCGTGGGGGAAGAAGCGGCCGGCACCACCCCGTCCTTCATGAGCATCTACGGGTTGACCTACCTGGATCACGACCGGATTCAGGAGAGTTTTTCTACGGTCAGAAAAAACGTTCCCGTCAAGCTGGTGCGAAAGGAAGCCCGGCTGGGGGAACGGGCCATGGAACTGCGGGTGGTGGGAACCAGTCATCAGTGGTTTGACGTCATTCCCAGGCCGGTGCTGGGAGGGCGCACCCTGACGGCCCGGGATCTGGCTGATACATCCCCGGTGGTGGTACTCACGGAATTCGGTGCCAGAAAACTGCTGGCCACCCGGCATACCATCGGACAGACCATCCGCCTGGGGGTGGACAGTTTCAGGGTGATCGGTATCGTCCAAAGCGAGACCGGTGCCTCCGGCACCATGCAGATTCCTGACCGGGAGATCGATGCCTACATCCCCATCACCACGGCCAGGACCTATTTCGGGGACGTGGTGATCCGGATGTCCGCCGGGTCCCGTCTGAGGGAAAAAGTGGAGCTCAACCAGATCATTGTTCAGGTGGACTCTCTGGATCATGTGGAGCCTGCGGCCCAGGCCATCGAACGCATGCTGACCCTGTTTCATAAAAAAAAAGATTTTCAGATCCAGGTGCCCCTGGCCCTGCTCAGGCAGGCTGAAGCCACCAAGCGGACCTTCAACATCGTTCTGGGAGCCATTGCCGGGATCAGCCTGCTGGTGGGGGGCATCGGCATCATGAATATCATGCTGGCATCCGTCACCGAACGGACCCGGGAGATCGGTATCCGCCGGGCCATCGGCGCCAGGCGGAAACAGATCATCATCCAGTTTCTCATTGAAGCGGTGGTCCTGTCCTTTGTCGGCGGTATTCTGGGGCTGGCCGTGGGCATGGCCATTCCGTTTTTCATCACCTGGTTCGCCGGGATGCCCACTGTGATCACGCCGATGGGAATCCTGCTGCCCCTGGGAGTCAGCCTGGGGATCGGGATCGTGTTCGGGCTGTATCCGGCGGCCCGGGCCGCAAAGGTGGATCCCATCGTGGCGTTGCGTCACGAGTAGCCGATGGCATGCTTTTCCTGACCGACCGGACAAAGGTTCTTTTTCGTTATTTTTTTTGAAAGTGATCCCGCCGAGCATTGCCCGGCACTGAATCCGCAAGCAGTTCAATGAGTTACTTAGAGGCATAATCTATCCGGCAGAGTGCCGCCCGGGCGGGGGTGGGTTGCTGACAGACTGGAATCCCTGCCGGGCTCCGACAGTCTGTCAGCAACCCATCCCCGCCCGAGGCTCCGCTGTACAAATGATTCCCGAAACGGGTCTTTTGACCAGAGGGCAGAGCAATTGCATGTAACTTTTTGATACTCAAAATTTTTTGACAGTTTTGAGAATCCTCTTCGTCATGGAGGAGATCACCCAAAAGCACTCCGGCCTGATCTGGGTAAAAGTTTTGACCGGATCAAGAGCGGGAATACTTTTACATTGGGGTTGTGGTTGAAAGAAAAGGAAACTGCCGGAGTTGAAACCGGATAATATCAATCCGTCTGTATGGGAGAATTAGTAGGGAGGGGGTACGCCTTATGAGGCGTTTTTTTTCAAAAACTTCTTAACTTTGATAGTGAAAGTGTGATAAGAATTTTTTTAGAAATAATTTATTCTTGACTTAAAATGATACAAAAAACAACTCACATAATAAGCCTTTTTTGTGGAGCAGGTGGTCTTGACTGGGGATTTCATAAAGCAGGTTTCAATATTTCCCTTGCTCTTGATATATCTGAAGCTGCTATTTTGTCATATAAAGAAAATTTCAAAAAAACAGCCAGTTATGAAAAAGATATAAATGAAATTGGCGGACCTGGGGTTGTCGAATTGGCAAAAAGATTAATTCCACAAGGTGATAGTTTAGGGATTATTGGGGGGCCGCCTTGTCAGGGATTTTCTATTGCGAATGTGATGTCAAAACAAAATGATCCCAGGAATAAATTGCCATTCAAATTTCTTGAAATTATCAAGTGTTTAAAAGAACATTATATTGTTGATTTCGTTATTTTTGAAAACGTGCTTGGGCTTAAAAATCGGAAACATATTTCTACATACCTATCAATCTTAGACGGATTCAAAAAAATGGGATTCAATATAAGTGAGCAAGAATTATGTGCTTTAGATTTTGGCGTCCCACAAAATAGGCGCAGGATAATAATTATTGCCTTAAAAGAAGGGATAGATAGATTTAAAATATTACCTTTTAATAAAAGGGGTAAAAAAACTGTCCGACAGGCTATTGGTCATCTGGATTCCCCCGTTTTTTTTCAAAAAGGTTTGAAAGCGAAAGATATTCCCTTTCATCCAAATCATTGGACAATGAGGCCAAGGTCTCAGCGTTTTTCAAATCCAGAATCCATGAAAGCAAGCAGCAGGAGTTTCCGTCGTCTTGTTTGGGATAAAGCGAGTCCTACCATTGCTTTTGGTAATAGAGAAATTCATGTACATCCAACAGGGACTAGAAGATTGAGTGTTTATGAAGCCATGTTGCTACAAGGATTTCCCAAAAATTTTGTTTTAAAGGGGAATTTTTCTCAACAAGTTGAACAAATATCAAATGCGGTTCCTCCTCCACTGGCTTTTTCAGTTGCTGAGGCTGTCAAAAAATCATTGAAGGAAGCAAAATATGGCAGCTTTTAATAGAAGCTCTGAAGAAAAAGATATCGTTGAAAAACTAAAGAGATGCGAAAGTTCAACGGATATAATTCAAACAACACTAAAAACAGATGAAAGGGTAATAGCACGAGTTACTGATGGAATATACAGGCAGCCTGGATCTGCTTTGCGGGAGCTTTTGTCCAATGCTTATGACGCTGATGCAACGAAAGTGGTGATCAGGACTGACGCTCCAAGATTTAGAAAGATCACCATCGAAGATGATGGCTACGGAATGACTCCTGAAGTTTTAGCCAATCTCCTTTTACACATAGGGGGAAGCGCAAAAAGAAATGAAAAAGGACAATCTTTAGGCATAACCTCTAATGAAGATCCTTCTTTGAGTCCTGGTGGCCGTCGGCTAATAGGGAAAATTGGTATAGGGCTTTTTTCCGTTTCACAGCTGACTTACCGATTCCAGATAATCACTAAAACAGAAGGAGAAGCTTTCAGAACTATCGCTACCATTGCATTGAGACACTATTCTGATGAAGATGTTGCAAAGAATAAAAATCATGAGTATGAATCTGGCAAGGTTAAAATCTGGAGAGAAAAAGCAGATGACATTGATTCTCATGGGACTACCCTCATACTTGACGGCATTAGGCCTCAAACGAGAGATACGTTAAGAAGTAAAAATGTATGGTCGGCTATTGATCAAAAAGAAAATCATATTGCTGAGGATGAACACATCGAAATTGACCCTCCTGTTTTTCATATCGGCCGGGTTGATGAAGATGAGGCTTTTTTAAGAGAAAGCCACGGGAATTTTGATAATACGCCTTGGGACGAACATGATCCTCCTGATGTTGCTTTTAAAAATCTTGTGCAAGCAGTTTGGGATGAATCGGAAAGAAAAATTAAAAAACCTCAGTGATGTCCGGTTAGGTTTTTGCATATAATCAGTGATGTCCGGTTAGGTT
>NPIG01000242.1_pt1 | contig 55991 bp, 47 predicted proteins | sample 8637441 | NCBI WGS metagenome assembly NPIG01 (sample SAMN07420675, study PRJNA396082) | bioreactor metagenome | isolation source: sample BR6 brine-fed electro-methanogenic bioreactor BR | place: Japan: Kochi | collected 2016-06-14
CCGGGGTTTTTGCTTTTTGGGCGCTGTGAGGTTAGTGATTTCAGTGGTTCGATGTGCTATGTCAGATGCCTAAAAAATGCAGCTCAAGGCGCTTTGCCATCTATAACTGGCATGGACACTGAGTGAACTATCGACTAGAATACCGCCGTTTACCTGCAGCTTGCAGGGCACACAATTCATTCCAGTAAAAGAACGAGGCTTTTCCTCGTTTTTTTACAGGTGTCGTATCGTTATCTGTAAGTCGCAACGCACGCGGGGAGGTTCAATTGACAAGACCAGCCATTCTGGCTCTTGAAGACGGTAGTGTATTCAGGGGTATTGCTATTGGCGCGGACGGTCAATCAAGTGGTGAAGTAGTTTTTAATACTTCTATGACCGGCTATCAAGAAATTTTGACAGATCCTTCCTATTGCCAACAAATCGTAACTTTGACCTATCCGCATATAGGCAATGTTGGCACGAATGATGAAGATGAAGAGTCCGCCGGAACTTGGGTTTCTGGCTTGGTAATTCGTGATTTGCCATTGGTATCGAGTAATTTTCGTCAGCAGAAGACTTTGGATCAATACCTCAAAGACCACAATATCGTTGGTATAGCTGATATAGATACTCGTCGTTTAACGCGTATTTTACGTGAAAAGGGCTCTCTAAATGGCTGTATTATGGCAGGTGAGGTTGACCAAGATGAGGCCTTGGCTGCTGCAAGGGCTTTCCCTGGTTTGAAAGGGATGGATCTTGCTAAAGTGGTTACAACTCAAAATAGGTATGAATGGAATTCATCAACGTGGGCGCTTGGTGAGGGTCATACTTCTATTGCTCCTGATTCTCAGCCTTATCATGTTGTTGCGTTTGATTTTGGTGTGAAGCGTAATATTTTAAGAATGTTGGTTGAGCGTGGTTGTCGTTTAACCGTTGTCCCTGCACAGACTTCAGCATCTGAGGTCTTGGCCTTGTCCCCCGATGGTGTGTTCCTTTCAAATGGACCGGGTGATCCTGAGCCTTGTGAGTATGCAATAGAAGCGATTAAAGAGATTAATAAAACGGATTTACCTGTTTTTGGTATCTGTTTAGGTCATCAGCTTTTGGCGCTGGCATCCGGGGCAAAGACGGTAAAAATGAAGTTTGGTCATCATGGTGCCAACCACCCAGTTCAAGATATTGATACAGGCCGGGTTATGATCACTAGTCAGAACCATGGTTTTGCGGTAGAAGAGGAAACGTTACCTAATACTCTACGCGCTACTCATAAATCATTGTTCGATCAATCGCTTCAAGGAATAGAGAGAACAGACCGCCCTGCTTTCAGCTTCCAGGGGCATCCAGAAGCAAGTCCAGGACCTCGAGATGTGGCTCCGTTATTTGATCGCTTTATTGCGGAAATGAAAGCAAAAAAATACGCCTGATTGATTCACTTTGATCAGATAAGTAAATAGATTCGACCGGTTTAAACAATGCCAAAACGCACGGACATTAAAAGTATACTGATTCTTGGGGCAGGCCCGATCATTATTGGTCAGGCATGTGAATTCGATTACTCGGGTGCGCAAGCATGTAAGGCGCTGCGTGAAGAAGGGTATCGAGTTATTCTTGTAAACTCTAACCCCGCCACAATTATGACAGATCCAGCGATGGCTGATTCGACTTACATTGAGCCTATTAATTGGAAAACTGTTGCTAAAATTATAGAAAAAGAGCGTCCTGATGCCCTGTTGCCAACTATGGGTGGCCAAACAGCACTCAACTGTGCATTGGATCTTGAGCGTGAAGGTGTTTTGGAGCAATTTGGCGTAGAGATGATCGGCGCCAATGCTGATACTATCGATAAAGCCGAAGATCGGGATCGTTTTGATAAGGCGATGAAAAAAATCGGTTTAGAGTGCCCGCGCGCAGCTATAGCTCACAGCATGGAAGAGGCTTTACAAGTGCAGGCACAGCTGGGCTTTCCTTGTATTATTCGTCCATCCTTTACGATGGGCGGTAGCGGTGGCGGTATTGCTTATAACGTTGATGAGTTTGTCGAAATTTGTGAACGTGGCCTAGATCTATCTCCTACCAATGAGTTACTTATTGATGAGTCTCTTATCGGTTGGAAAGAGTATGAGATGGAAGTTGTGCGTGATAAGAACGACAACTGCATTATCATCTGCGCTATTGAGAACTTCGACGCTATGGGCGTGCATACCGGAGACTCTATCACCGTAGCACCGGCACAGACGCTAACCGATAAAGAATACCAAATCATGCGTGACGCATCTTTGGCAGTATTGCGTGAGATTGGTGTTGAAACCGGCGGTTCAAACGTGCAGTTTGGCGTTGACCCTAAAACAGGGCGCATGGTAGTCATCGAAATGAATCCGCGTGTATCGCGCTCATCCGCTTTGGCTTCTAAAGCCACGGGTTTCCCGATTGCAAAAGTTGCTGCTAAATTGGCGGTTGGATATACCTTGGATGAGTTGCAAAATGACATTACAGGCGGAGCAACGCCCGCTTCGTTTGAGCCTGCGATTGATTATGTTGTGACAAAAATTCCTCGTTTCACTTTTGAGAAATTTCCGCAAGCGAATGATCGTCTTACTACGCAGATGAAATCTGTTGGTGAAGTAATGGCGATTGGTCGTACTCAGCAAGAGTCCTTGCAAAAAGCGCTGCGTGGTTTAGAGGTCGGTGCTACGGGCTTTGACCCAATTGTGGACTTGAGCAGTGAAGACGCGCGTTCGGATATTGTAAGGGAGATGAAGCAACCAGGCGCTGAGCGTATTTGGTATGTCGGCGATGCTTTCCGTTTGGGCATGTCGGTTGACGAGCTTTATGAAATTTCAGGTATTGATCCTTGGTTCCTTGTACAAATTGAAGATTTGATTAAGGAAGAAAAACGCGTATCTGAAATGGCGATCTCCGACTTGGATGCAGATACTATTTATCGCCTGAAACGAAAAGGTTTCTCTGACGCGCGTTTAGCTACCTTATTGGGCGTTAGTGAAAAACAGTTCCGTAAGCAACGTCAGAAGTTGAATATTCGCCCTGTCTACAAACGTGTTGATACCTGTGCAGCAGAATTCGCAACAGACACCGCGTATATGTACTCTACTTATGAAGAAGAGTGTGAAGCTAACCCGACCGATCGTGAAAAAATTATGGTGATCGGCGGTGGGCCTAACCGTATCGGTCAAGGTATCGAGTTTGATTACTGCTGCGTACATGCTGCACTGGCTGCTCGTGAAGCAGGTTTTGAGACTATCATGGTTAACTGTAACCCTGAGACAGTATCAACTGACTATGATACGTCTGATCGTCTATTCTTTGAGCCGATTACGCTGGAAGATGTATTGGAAATCGTGCATGTAGAAAAACCGGTCGGTGTAATTGTGCAGTTTGGTGGTCAAACACCATTGAAGTTGGCGGTTGCCTTGGAGCAAGCGGGCGTTCCGATTATTGGTACATCGCCTGAGGCGATTGATCGTGCAGAAGATCGTGAGCAGTTCCAGCAAATGCTCAAACGCCTTGGCTTGAAGCAACCAGAGAATGCGACTGTACGTTCTCTTGAAGAAGCTGTGATTGAAGCTGAGAAACTTGGATATCCGCTTGTCGTTCGCCCTTCTTACGTCTTGGGTGGACGTGCGATGGAGATCGTTTATAAAGAGGAAGAGCTGCGCCGTTATATGAATACGGCAGTAAAAGTCTCGAACGACGCGCCAGTTTTGCTAGATCATTTTTTAAATGCAGCAGTTGAAGTCGATATTGATGCAGTTTGTGATGGTGAAACCGTTGTTATCGGTGCAATCATGCAGCATATTGAGCAAGCTGGTGTTCACTCTGGTGACTCAGCCTGCTCTTTCCCACCATACAGTTTACCTGCTGATGTGCAAGATGAGATGCGTGAGCAAGTGAAGAAGATGGCTTTAGAGTTGGGTGTTGTAGGCTTGATGAATACTCAGCTTGCGTACCAAGATGGTGAGATTTATGTCATTGAGGTCAACCCGCGTGCATCTCGAACAGTGCCTTTTGTGTCTAAGTGCATCGGTGTGTCTCTTGCGAAAGTGGCAGCTTTGGTGATGACAGGCAAGAAATTGGCTGAAATTGGTTTCACGAAAGAGATTATCCCAGCGTTTTACCATGTGAAGGAAGCAGTCTTTCCATTTAACAAGTTCCAGGGTGTTGACCCTATCTTGTCGCCTGAGATGAAGTCCACGGGTGAAGTTATGGGAACTGGTGAGACGTTTGGTGAGGCTTTCATGAAAGCGACTATTGGTGCTGGTGAAAAAATGCCTACGCCTGGCAGGGCTTTTATTTCTGTAAGGAATGTTGATAAAAATGGTGCTTTGCCTGTGGCTAAGTCACTGATTAACCTTGGCTTCTCGCTTGTCGCTACCGGTGGGACAGCAGCCTTTCTGAAAGAGAATGGTTTAGATGTAGATACGGTAAACAAAGTGACAGAAGGCCGTCCTAATGTTATCGACCTAATTAAGAATCGTGAAATTGTTTACGTAGTCAACACAACAGAAGGGCGTAAGGCGATTGCAGACTCTGCGGAAATACGTCGAAGCGCACTACAGCACAAAATCCCTTATACGACCACGTTGGCAGGTGCTGAAGCAATTGTGATGGCGCTTGAATATGGCGAAGAGAAGGTTGTCCGTCGCCTTCAAGATCTTCACTAAGGAGACAAATGATGAGTCGAGTACCGATGACGACCGCTGGAGAACAAGCATTACGTGCAGAGCTAGATCGTCTCAAGAGCACAGATAGGCCAAGAGTTATTCAGGCAATCGCTGAAGCTCGAGAGCATGGTGACCTGAAAGAAAATGCTGAATATCACGCGGCGCGCGAAGAGCAGGGTTTTATTGAAGGCCGTATTCAAGAGCTTGAGGGGAAGCTTTCACATGCTCAAGTTATTGATGTAAGAAGCATCCCGCATTCAGGCAAGGTGATCTTCGGAACAACCGTTGTCATTATTAACTGTGAAACAGACGAGTCTGTTCGTTATCAAATAGTAGGTGATGATGAGGCTGATATTAAGTCTGGCAAATTGTCAGTTAATTCTCCGATAGCGCGAGGCTTAATTGGTAAGTCCGAAGGTGATATTGCAGGTATCCAAACCCCTAAAGGTATCGTTGAATACGAAATTGAAGAGGTTTTGCATCTGTAATTTTAAGAATTGAAAGGCCGCCCAAGGGCGGCCTTTTGTTACTAGCGGAGCAGATTAGATAGCTTGGGGTTGGGATCAATCGATGGTCGGTAGATCAAGGCAATATTGCCAATTTCTTGAACAACAGTAGCTTCAACGATAGTACAAAGTTCTTTGATGAGTTGTTTTTTTATCTCACGATCACCAACAGCAAACTTCACCTTGATTAGTTCGTGATCTTCTAGGGCACGATCTACTTCTAATTGAATATTTTCTGTCAGTCCTTTACCTGCAACCGTGACGATAGGGTTTAGGTTGTGACCGATAGTTCGGTACTGTTTCTTTTGCTCGGGCGTCAGGCTCATACTAAAATAGGATTCTCAGGTTAGGTGGCATTTGCCACATGCTAAAAGACCCATTCTACCTGAGAGCCGCCCAGCGTAAAACAATAGAGATAAATTCGTGTCCAGATCAAAAAGTAGTGGCCAATGGTTGAAAGAACATTTCGATGACCATTATGTAAAATTATCAAAAGAGAAAGGCTATCGCTCAAGAGCTAGTTTTAAGTTGCTTGAACTGCAGGAAAAGGATCGCCTTATTAAACCGGGTATGACGGTGGTTGATTTAGGTGCAGCGCCTGGAGGTTGGTCGCAAGTTGCAGCGGAGCTTGTTGGGGAAAGTGGGCGGGTTGTCGCGTCTGATATACTACCTATGGATTCCATGGCAGGAGTTGAGTTTATACAGGGTGACTTTACCGAAGAGGTCGTTCTTAATGAAATTCTCTCGGTAATGGGCGAAGATCTAGCAGACCTTGTAATTTCGGATATGGCCCCCAATATGAGTGGTATGAACTCAATAGATCAGCCAGCAGCGATGTACTTGGTGGAACTAGCTTTAGATATGGCGCGGCAAGTTTTGAAACCAAATGGTGTGTTTGTTGCCAAAGTGTTTCAAGGCGAGGGTTTTGATCAATATTTGGCAGATGTGCGTACAAGCTTCAAGAAGGTTGTAACACGAAAGCCTGACTCTTCTCGAGCTCGCTCACGAGAGGTGTATATTATAGGTCATGGTTATCAATGAGTTTCGTTAGTCAAACGCATGAATCTGGTGTAGTTTAGCCGGGGTGTTTGAGGAAGGTTTAATTAGAGGGTTATCTTTTGAACGATATGGCTAAGAACTTGGTGCTCTGGCTGGTTATAGCGGCGGTACTTTTGACGGTCTTTAATAACTTTGGTACTGAGGCTGAACAGGGGCGCTTGAATTATTCTGATTTTGTTTCTGAGGTTCAGGCAGATCGTGTGTCCAAAGTGGTAATTGATGGTTACACCATTTTTGGTGAAAAAACCAATGGAGACCGCTTTCAAACGGTAAGACCTGCTTTACAGGATCCAAAGCTAGTTGATGACTTGTTACAACACAATGTCATTATTGAGGGTAAACAGCCCGAGCAGCAGAGTATTTGGACACAGTTGTTGGTTGCTTCTTTCCCTATCCTCGTAATCATTGCCATTTTCATGTTCTTTATGCGTCAGATGCAGGGAGGTGGTGGAAAAGGCGGTCCGATGTCCTTTGGCAAGTCCAAGGCTCGGATGATGGGTGAAGATCAGATCAAGACGACTTTTGAAGATGTTGCTGGGGTTGAAGAAGCGAAAGAAGAAGTTAAAGAGCTAGTCGATTATCTGCGTGATCCCGGCAAGTTTCAGCGTCTTGGAGGACATATACCGCGAGGAGTATTGATGGCGGGCAGTCCTGGTACGGGTAAAACTTTATTAGCAAAAGCGATAGCTGGTGAAGCTAAAGTCCCCTTCTTTTCAATCTCTGGCTCGGACTTCGTTGAAATGTTTGTGGGCGTCGGTGCGTCTCGTGTTCGAGATATGTTTGACCAAGCTAAAAAACATGCCCCTTGTATAATTTTTATAGATGAAATTGATGCTGTTGGACGCCATCGTGGCGTTGGCATGGGCGGTGGCAATGATGAGCGCGAACAAACGCTTAACCAGTTGCTTGTTGAAATGGATGGTTTTGAGGGCACAGAAGGTATCATTGTCATTGCTGCGACTAACCGTCCTGATGTGTTAGACCCTGCGCTATTGCGTCCGGGACGATTTGATCGTCAGGTTCATGTTGGATTGCCTGATATTCGTGGCCGAGAGCAGATTATCAAAGTGCATATGCGTAAGGTGCCTATTGGTGATGATGTTAAGCCTGAGTTGATCGCTCGTGGTACGCCAGGCTTCTCGGGTGCGGATTTGGCAAATTTGGTGAATGAGGCAGCACTGTTTGCTGCACGTGAGAATAAACGCACAGTGGGTATGGATCAGTTTGAACGTGCTAAAGACAAAATCATGATGGGTGCTGAACGCAAGTCTATGGTGATGTCATATAAAGAGCGTTTAAATACCGCTTACCATGAGTCGGGACATGCTATTGTTGGACGCTTGGTTCCTGGACATGATCCTGTTTATAAAGTGTCGATCATCCCGCGAGGCAGGGCGTTAGGTGTAACGATGTTTTTACCAACAGAAGACCGTTACAGTTACAGCCGTGAAACTATCATATCCAACATTTGCTCCCTGTACGGCGGACGTATTGCTGAAGAGATGACGCTGGGTAAAGAAGGTGTAACTACGGGCGCATCAAATGATATTCAGCGTGCTACTTCCATGGCTAGAAATATGGTTACTAAATGGGGGTTGTCTGAAACATTAGGCCCGCTTCTCTATGACGATGAAGAGGGTGATCCCTTTGGTCGTGGCTATGGTCAGGGCGCCAAACCGCTCGCGGAGGAGACTCAGCGACAGATTGATGCTGAAGTTAGGCGTATCATTGATGAGTGCTATGCTCGGGCTCGGACTATCTTGGAAGAAAATCGAGATATACTAGAGGCAATGACTCAAGCGCTTATTAAATATGAAACGATTAGTAGCGAACAGATTGATCAATTGATGGCTAGGCAGCCTGTTTCTGATCCTGAGGGGTGGGTAGATGACCAAGATCAGTCATCTACAGATGATGTTGAAGGTAAGGCTGCTCATCCGGTCTCAGAGGCTGATACCAATGAAGCTGACTCAGAACAGCCAGAAAATCAAGAATCGGATGAACTTGATTCTGATGAAAATGGAAAGGCTGTGTAGTTTGGTAGTTTGAGTAGAAAAAGACTGGGTGTGCCACACCCGGTCTTTTTTGTTTTTGGTAGGAAATCATGCAGTTACAATGTGGTATAAAAACACTTAACTTAAATCATGCTCATGTCATGGGCATTCTGAATGTTACTCCTGACTCATTCTCCGATGGTGGAAAACTCTATAGCCAGTCACAACTCTCTATTGATAGGGCCCTGGTAAAGGCGGCAGAAATGGTGGATGAAGGTGCGACCCTTATTGATGTTGGGGGGGAGTCGACACGTCCTGGTGCACAAGCCGTATCTCTACAGGAGGAGCTTGACCGAGTATTACCGGTGGTTGAGGTGCTAAACAAAGAACTGGATGTTGTGATATCAGTAGATACTAGCTCGGCTGAAGTCATGAAAGAGTCTGCTTCCTACGGAGCCGGCTTGATTAACGATGTGCGCGCTTTGACTCGAAGTGGGGCGCTTGCAGCTGCAGTCGACGCGGGGCTGCCTGTATGTCTTATGCATATGCAAGGAAGCCCTGATACCATGCAAGAACGCCCTGAATATGACAATATAATACAAGACGTTACTTCTTTTCTTGAAGCGCGACTTTTAACGTGCATAGAAGCGGGCATTCCTAAAGATCGTATTATTTTAGACCCCGGCTTCGGTTTTGGTAAGACCCTGGAGCATAATCTGACGCTACTGAATCGTTTAGAACACTTCGAGATGATCGGATTGCCGTTAATGGTAGGTACGTCTAGGAAAAGTATGATAGCGGGTGTACTACATAAGGACGTTGATCGGCGTTTGGCTGGGGGGTTGGCAACGGTAGCTATTGCTGTTATGAAAGGCGCGAAAATTCTTCGGGTACATGATGTAGCTGAAACAGTCGATGTGGTCAAAATGACAGAGTCTGTAATGCAGGAAAAGCGGGTAAGTTATGAGTAAAAGGTATTTTGGGACAGATGGTATTCGCGGAAAGGTAGGGCAGTTTCCGATTACGCCCGACTTTATGCTGAAGTTGGGTTGGGCGGCAGGTAAGGTATTTGCTCGAGAGGGACACAGTAAAATTCTGATTGGCAAAGACACGCGAATTTCAGGATACATGTTTGAGTCTGCTTTAGAAGCTGGGTTGTCAGCAGCGGGGGTTGATGTTCTGTTAACGGGCCCGATGCCGACACCAGCAATTGCCTACTTGACACGCACATTTCAGGCGAATGCCGGGATTGTTATTTCGGCATCCCATAATGCATTTGGTGATAATGGAATCAAATTTTTCTCTACAGAAGGTACTAAGCTTCCCGATGCGTTAGAGCATGCAATAGAAGCACAAATGGACTTGGTTATGACAACGGTGGACTCTGCCAATTTAGGCAAAGTTCGCCGGGTGCCTGATGCTCCTGGGAGATATATTGAGTTTTGTAAATCAACAGTTCCGTTGGGATTTAGTCTGAGCGGGTTGAAAATCGTATTGGACTGTGCAAATGGTGCGACTTACCATGTGGCGCCAGAAGTGCTTAGAGAACTGGGTGCTGTTGTTATAGAGGTGGCTTCAGCGCCTGACGGACTCAATATCAATGAAGCGTGTGGTGCAACAGCACCGCAAAGGCTGCAAAAAGTGGTTGTTGCAGAAAAAGCTGACCTAGGCATCGCCTTGGATGGTGATGGTGATCGCTTGATTATGGTGGACCATCAGGGGGAAGTCATCGATGGAGATGAGGTACTCTTCATTATTGTTCAGCGAATGTATGGCCGAGATGCTTTATCTGGAGGGGTGGTTGGTACCTTGATGACCAACTTCGGGTTTGAAAAAGCGATGAATGAAATGGGTGTGCCTTTTATTCGAGCTGATGTTGGTGATCGATATGTTATGGCTGCCTTGGCTGAACAGGATTGGATCCTAGGTGGAGAAAGCTCTGGGCATATTGTCTGTCGTCATCTCACCAGTACCGGTGATGGTATTATATCGGCCCTACAGGTGCTCAGAGCGATGCGTGAAACCGGCAAGTCGCTACATGAATTGAAGTGCGGCATGAGCAAGCTGCCGCAAGTTATGATTAATGTCAAAATGCCTAAGCGAGTAGATCTGAGAAGTGTAGGTGCTGTTCAAGAAGCTGTGAAAAAAACGGAATCCCAATTAGGTGATTCTGGTCGGGTTTTGCTAAGAGCTTCCGGAACGGAGCCACTTGTCCGTGTTATGATTGAAGGCGAAGATAAGCTTTTCATTGAAAAACTTTGCCAAGCGTTGGCTGAAGAAGTAAGAAATGCTTTAGAAGCGCTTGTCACCCAGGACTAACTCAGTTAATATCTGCGCCTCTTTTGTGGAGGGTGGCAATGCGTCAGAAAATAGTCGCTGGTAACTGGAAAATGAATGGAAGTCGGGCATTTGCGAATGACTTTGTTTCTGGTTTAAATCGAGCTGTACTGTCTGACGATGTTGAGGTTGTTTTATGTCCGCCTGCTCCTTATTTGGCAACTGTATCTAGCCAAATTAAAGGTGCAAAAGTTGGCGCTCAGAATGTGTATTTTGAAGTGTCGGGTGCTTACACGGGTGAGTTGTCCTCACAAATTATCAGAGACGTGGGTTGTGAATACGTTCTGGTTGGGCACTCTGAGCGTAGAGCGCTATTTTCAGAAGATGATGAGCTGGTTGCGAAGAAAGTTAAATCTGCAATCGGCTCTGGTTTGAAAGTGGTTCTTTGTGTTGGAGAAACCCTAGATGAGAGAACTTCTGGAAGGCTAGAAGAGATTATCTCAACTCAGGTTTTAGTAGGGACGGGGCTTTTAGAGCCGCAGGATTTTGCTTCCCTTGTTGTAGCGTATGAACCAGTTTGGGCTATTGGTACAGGGCAGACTGCATCACCTCAGCAGGCGCAAGAGGTTCACACACTGATTCGCTTACTGTTGTCTAATGTGGCGGGTAAGAAAGTTGCAGAGAACATCTCCATATTGTATGGAGGTAGCGTTACTGCTGATACGGCTGCTGAGATTTTTGCGCAAAAAGATATCGATGGGGGTCTCGTTGGTGGGGCTTCACTTAGGCTAGAAGAATTTTTGGTGATTTGCGATCATTGTGCGAACACTATTGTAGGTGGTAGATAATATGGAAACTCTTGTTCTTGCTTCGCATGTGCTACTTGCAGCAGGCATTATTGCTCTAGTATTGCTTCAACAGGGTAAAGGTGCTGAAGCGGGAGCTGCGTTTGGTGGCGGAGCTTCTCAGACCGTATTTGGGAGTCAGGGAACGGGTAGTTTCCTGAGCCGCATGACAGCGGTTTTGGCAACAGGTTTGTTTGTGACAAGCTTTGTTTTAGCTGTGTATGCTAAGCAGCAAGCAGCGTCTGTTGGTAATGCTGGTATACCTTCTGTTGAGGTAATTGAAGAAAGCTCTGCTTTGCCGGTTTTGGAGGCTGAAAAAGCTCCAAGTTCTGCGGAAACAGATATACCTAAAGCTGAGTAGTCTTTTAGTACCTATTTTAAAGTTTATGCCCAAGTGGTGGAATTGGTAGACACGCTATCTTGAGGGGGTAGTGGCCTACGGCTGTGCCGGTTCGAGTCCGGCCTTGGGCACCATATTTGTTTGCAGAGGGTGTGTATTGTATGTATAATATGCCCCTGTTTCTGATGCGGGGTGGAGCAGCTTGGTAGCTCGTCGGGCTCATAACCCGAAGGTCGTTGGTTCAAATCCAGCCCCCGCTACCATATTTTCGAAGGCCCCTTTTAAGGGGCTTTTTCGTAGGTATGTGATTTTTATTTTTCAGAAATGGGTCCAATGGGCCCATTTTTTGTTTCTGCTAAATGTTATTGGGGTTGGTTAGTGTCAGCGAAGCTGAAGTTAATACAGGATATGTTAGAGCCTATCGTTCACTCTTTGGGATGTGAGCTTTGGGGGATGGACTATATATCACAGGGCAAACATAGCACATTACGTATCTATATTGATAAAGAGGATGGCGTAAGTGTTGATGACTGTGCTGCGGTGAGCCATCAAGTGAGCGGTATTCTGGACGTAGAAGACCCAATCAGTGGTGAATATGTTTTAGAGGTCTCATCCCCTGGCATGGATAGACCTTTATTTAAACTAGAACATTTTGCTGCTTATCAGGGCAATAAAGTACAAATCAAACTTCGTGTTCCATTTGAGGGCCGGCGCAATTTTAAAGGCGTTCTTAATGGAGTTGAAGGAGACGATATTTTGCTGGTTGTGGATGATGAAGAGTTCTTGTTGCCGATTGATTTAATCGACAGGGCGCAGGTTGTTCCACAATTTTAAGAAGCACTTTCGAGGAATAAGCGAGGCAGTAGCATGAATAAAGAGATCCTACTGGTTGCAGAAGCGGTATCTAACGAAAAGGACGTTGCGAAAGACGTCATTTTTGAAGCAATTGAACTAGCATTGGCAACAGCAACTAAAAAGCGTTACGACGAAGATGCCGAGATTCGTGTGGTTATTGATCGTGCGACAGGTGGTTATGAAACTTTTCGTAGTTGGAAAGTGGTCAGTAATGATGAAGTTCCCCTGTTAGGGACAGAGCTGACTCTGCAGGAGGCTGAAGAGATTGACCCGTCATTAAAGCCGGGTGATGTTTATGAAGAGCAGGTAGAGTCGGTTGCTTTTGGGCGTATCGCAGCGCAAACCGCCAAGCAAGTGATTGTACAGAAAGTACGTGAAGCTGAGCGAACAAAAGTTGTTGAACTTTACCGAGAGCGCTTAGGAGAGTTGATCTCGGCCAGTGTTAAAAAAGTTACACGCGATAATATTATCGTAGATCTTGGTAATAATGCTGAAGCCCTATTACCTCGAGATAATGTGTTGCCACGCGAAGTGTTTCGTATGGGTGACCGAGTACGTGCGGTATTGACAGAGGTACGTGCTGAAGGGCGAGGGCCACAGTTGATTTTGAGCCGTACCTGTGAAGAGATGCTGATTGAACTTTTCCGTATAGAGGTGCCGGAAATCTCTGAAGAGGTTATTGAAATCCGTGCGGCTGCTCGTGATCCAGGGTCTCGTGCAAAAATTGCAGTGAAAACTAATGATGGCCGTATTGATCCGGTAGGTGCTTGTGTAGGTATGCGTGGTGCGCGTGTTCAAGCGGTGTCTAACGAGCTGGGTGGAGAGCGCGTCGATATTATTTTGTGGGATGATAATCCAGCGCAATTGGTTATTAACGCTATGTCCCCAGCAGATGTTGCTTCTATCGTAATAGAAGAAGAGCGTCACTCAATGGATGTCGCTGTTGCTCAAGAAGCTTTAGCTATGGCTATTGGTCGAAATGGCCAGAATGTGCGTTTGGCTTCTGAGCTGACCGGTTGGGAACTGAACGTAATGACAGAAGAAGATGCTGCCGCAAAACAGCAGTCAGAAATTGGTTCTGTCATGGATACGTTTGTGAAACATCTGGATGTCGATGAAGACGTCGCCGAGGTTTTAGTAGAAGAAGGCTTTAGTACACTTGAGGAAATAGCCTATGTGCCGGTCGATGAAATGTTACAAATCGACGGTTTTGATGAAGATATTGTAAATGAGCTTCGTACTCGTGCAAAAGACGCTCTATTGAATATGGCATTAGCCAACGAAGAGCAGCTCGAGAAATCCGAACCAGCGGATGACCTGCTGGAAATGGAAGGTATGGAACGACACTTAGCGTTCCTGCTGGCGGCTAAAGGCGTGATTACCATGGAAGACTTGGCAGAGCAGTCTGTTGAAGAGCTTCTAGAAATTGAAGGTATGAACGAAGAAAAGGCTGCAGAGTTAATCATGACTGCGCGTGCACCATGGTTCGCGGATGAAGCCTAATTCAACGGAGGAGATATACCAATATGGCAGAAGTCACTGTTAAACAACTTGCCGATGTGGTTGGTGTTCCCGTTGAGCGTTTGATAGCGCAGATGCAGGAAGCGGGAATCGCAGGCAAAAAAGAAGAATCAATGGTCTCTGAATCAGAGCGCCAAACGCTTCTAACGCACCTTAAACGTTCACACGGTGAAGAGGATGAAAACGTCACCTCACCTAAGAAAATCACTTTGAAGCGCAAAACAACCTCGCAACTCAAGGTTGCTGGAGCATCAGGTAAGAAGAAAACGGTTAACGTTGAAGTTCGTAAAACGCGTACTTATGTTAAGCGCTCAGAAGTTGAAGGTGAGTCTAAAGCGCAAGAGGCGTTGGAAGCAGAAGAACTAGCGCGTAGAGCTGCGGAAGAGCAACAGCGCTTGGAAGAAGCGCGTCTAAAGCAAGAACAAGAAATGGCGGCTCAAAAAGAAGCTGAGCAAAAAGCCCGTGAAGCGGCCGAGCAAAAAGCCAAGGAAGAGGCTGAAATGAAAGCGAAGGCTGAAATCGCCACTGTGGCCACTGCCAAGGCTGCTCCTGAAGTAAAATCGGCTGCAGCACCAAGTAAGCCGGTGAAAAAAGAGGAAGATCAAGAGAATAAAAAACGCGCTTTTAGAGGTGAAGACAAAAAGCCTACTAAAAACTCCCGAGGCGGAGGGCGTGGTGGATTTTCTGACAACAATGGTGAGCGTCGCGGCGGAAAAATTTCAAGAAATGCACCCAAAGGTCGAAAGTCAGCACCTAAGCATGATAATGCTCATGGTTTTACGGAGCCACAAGCGCCGAAAGTCCATGAAGTCAGCATTCCTGAAAGTATCACGGTTGCTGAACTTGCTAAGAAGATGACCGTTAAAGCGGCCGAAGTTATCAAGGTTATGTTTAAAATGGGCGCTATGGCGACCATTAACCAAGTTATTGATCAAGATACCGCAGTACTGGTTGTTGAAGAGATGGGGCATGTTGCTAAGCCACTTCAAGAAAATGCTATTGAAGAGGCGTTGCTGGAAAGCATGCAAGGAGCTCAGGGCGACGAACAAGAGCGTGCGCCTATCGTTACAGTAATGGGCCATGTTGACCATGGTAAGACATCGCTACTTGACTATATCCGTCGAACACGTGTTGCTGCAGGTGAATCTGGAGGTATTACACAGCATATCGGTGCTTATCATGTTGAAACCGATAATGGTATGGTTACCTTTTTGGATACACCGGGTCACGCTGCGTTTACAGCGATGCGTGCACGTGGTGCTAAGTTAACGGATATTGTTATTCTTGTGGTAGCGGCTGATGATGGTGTTATGCCGCAGACCGAGGAAGCCGTGCAGCATGCTAAAGCAGCAGGTGTGCCCTTGGTTATCGCGGTTAACAAAATAGATAAAGAAGATGCAGATCCTGATCGAGTTAAAAACGAATTAGCTCAGCGTGATGTTATCCCAGAAGAATGGGGTGGCGATGTCCAGTTCATCAACGTATCCGCCAAAACAGGCGAAGGCATTGATGATCTGCTGGAAGCTGTGCTTCTGCAATCTGAAGTACTAGAGCTTAAAGCTGTGCCAAGTGCACCGGGTCAAGGTGTAGTTGTAGAGTCTCGTCTTGATAAAGGACGCGGCCCTGTTGCTACGCTACTGGTTCAAACCGGCACCTTGCGTAAAGGCGATATCGTGTTAGCGGGTCTTCACTACGGTCGAATTCGTGCCATGTTGGATGAAAACGGTAATCCTGTAGATGAAGCTGGCCCTGCGATCCCGGTTGAAATTTTAGGCTTAGATGGTACGCCAGCAGCAGGTGATGAATTCACCATGGTAACTAACGAGAAAAAAGCGCGTGAAGTTGCGTTGTTCCGTCAAGGAAAATACCGTGAAGTTAAGTTGGCGCGTCAGCAAGCATCTAAGCTGGAAAATCTGTTTGCCAATATGGAAGCAGGTGAAGTTAAGAACTTGAATATCGTACTTAAAGCCGATGTGCGTGGTTCATTAGAGGCGTTAACGAACGCACTGGAAGAGCTTTCTACTGATGAAGTGAAAGTGGTTATCGTTTCCAGCGGTGTTGGTGGTATTTCAGAAACTGAAGCCAACCTTGCACTGGCGTCGTCTGCACTGATCGTTGGTTTTAATGTGAGAGCGGATGCGCAAGCAAAAGCTATCGTTGATCGTGAAGGTATTCAACTACGTTACTACAGCGTTATTTATGACATTATCGATGATGTGAAGCAGGCAATGTCCGGGCTGCTATCGCCTGAGTTCCGTGAAGAGATTGTTGGAATTGCAGAAGTGCGTGATGTCTTCCGCTCGCCAAAACTGGGTCTTGTCGCAGGCTGTATGGTTGTGGATGGTACGGTATATCGTAATAAGCAGATCCGTGTATTGCGTGACAACGTTGTTATTTACGAAGGTGAATTGGAATCCCTACGACGCTTTAAAGATGCGGTAAGTGAAGTTCGTCAAGGTATGGAGTGCGGTATCGGGGTCAAAAACTATAACGATGTGAAAGTCGGCGATCAGATCGAGGTATTCTCGACCGTCGAAGTTCAGCGCACACTTTAACGGAGCGCTATGGCACGGGAATTCAGTCGAACTCAACGGATAGCTGACCAGATGCAAAAAGATCTGGCTCAGCTGATCCAGTTTGAAGTTAAAGATCCTCGTATGGGGATGGTAACGATCAGTCATGTCAAGGTTGCTAAAGACCTTGGCTATGCTGATGTTTATATTACGGTATTGCCAATTGGTGAGCAGACTCAGGATGATGCGGTAGCCGTTTCTCTTGAGGTGCTGCGTAGTGCGGCAGGCTTTCTGCGACATGAGCTAGCAAAAAAGATTAAGTTGCGAGTGATGCCCCAGTTACGCTTTCACTTTGATGCAAGCATAGAGCGTGGCCGCCACCTACATAGCTTAATTGAAAAAGCAGCGCGTGAATTACGGGAAAAAGAGAAGGAATAACGGTGGGGCGACGTCATAAGGGTCGTCCTGTGGATGGTATATTCCTACTCGATAAACCACAGGGCGTTAGTTCAAACTACGTTCTACAGGGGGTTAAGCGCATTTATGGTGCGGCGAAAGCTGGTCACACGGGTGCGCTAGATCCTTTGGCTACGGGTATGCTGCCAATTACTTTTGGTGAAGCAACCAAGTTTTCGCAGTTTTTATTAGATGCGGATAAGCGTTACATTACCACTGCCAAGTTAGGCGTCCGTACCGATAGTAGTGATGCAGATGGTGCGGTGATTGCGACGGCGCTGATTGGGGAGCATGTTACAAAGGAGCGGATTCAAGCGTTGCTGGACGAACATTTCAGCGGAGCGATTAAGCAGGTTCCCTCGATGTTTTCAGCCCTCAAGCATAATGGTCAACCGCTCTATAAGCTGGCTCGTCAAGGGGTTCAGGTAGAAGTTAAACCCCGGACGGTAACAATCAGGGAGATTCACATCCTTGATTTTCGTGGCGATGAGGTTGATTTGGATATTCGTTGCTCAAAAGGCACTTATATCCGGTCTATTGTAGAAGATTTGGGACTGTTATTAGGTTGTGGTGCACATGTGAAGGCATTGCGTCGACTAGACTCGGGGCCCTACAAATCAGATCAGATGATAACGCTGGAGCGGTTACGTTCTATAGCTGAAATGAAGCGAGAGAATGAACCGCTAGAAAGCATACAAAATCGTCTGGATGCGCTATTATTACCCACTTGGTCAGCAATTAATGATGTGCCTGTGATTCTATTGGATGAAGAGCAGTGCCGTCTGGTGAGAAACGGTATTGTTATCGCTATAGATAACGATCCACAAACACTTGTTCGACTTGAAGAGAAGGGCTCCGGTAAATTTATCGGAATAGCGGAAATTACTCAGGATAAGCGACTGGTTTCCCGGCGTCTATTGTCGACCCAGTCATGATCTCTGAGCGAGTTGGTAACTCCCCTTCGTTGCCAGCTCACGACGATGAACTGAAAATATGCTCGGTTCACCGTGTCCATTAATCCTGCAATCTTTGTGATTGTCTGCATATTGAAACTGGAGAAAAACACATGTTAACAGCTGAACAGAAAGCTCAGATCGTTGCTGATTTCGGACGTGGCGAAGCTGATACGGGTTCTACAGAAGTACAGGTTGCTCTGCTGAGCGCAAATATTGAAGGTCTGCAAGGACACTTCAAAGCTCATAAGCACGATCACCACTCTCGTCGTGGTTTGATTCGTATGGTTAACCAGCGTCGCAAGCTGCTGGATTACTTGAAAAAGAACGATGCAGATCGTTACCTGGCGCTGATTGGCCGTTTGGGTCTACGTCGCTAAGTGTGTTTCTAGGGGCCATACAATGTATGGCCCCTGTTTTATCTGCCTGTAAATAAGAGAATCGTTCAACCGGCCTGTACTCATTTGTGTTTCGTCTATAACTGAATGCAAATGAGTACTGGCAGCAAAGATGGTATTGAAACGGTTTCTCTCTCAGGCTCTATTTTTTAGAGAGGAAATATTCGTGCAAGCGATTACAAAAACTTTTGAGTTTGGTGGCCAGCAGGTTACATTGGAAACGGGTCGTATTGCCCGTCAAGCAACGGGTGCTGTTTTAGTCACTATGGGAGAGATCCAGGTACTATGTACCGTTGTCGGAGCCAAGGAAGCGAAAGACGGTCAGGACTTCTTTCCACTGTCCGTTCACTACATCGAGAAAACTTACTCTGTGGGCAAAATTCCTGGTGGGTTCTTTAAGCGTGAAGCACGCCCTTCAGAGAAAGAGACTCTGACTTCCCGTCTGATCGATCGCCCGATTCGCCCATTGTTTCCGAAAGGTTTCATGAACGAAGTGCAAGTGGTTTGTACTGTCATGTCGGCTGACAAGTCGAATGACCCAGATATCGCTGCAATGATTGGTACATCAGCGGCTCTATCTATCTCAGGTATTCCTTTCATGGGGCCTATTGGTGGCGCGCGTGTAGGTTTTACTGAAGAAGATGGCTACATTCTTAATCCTACATATGAGCAGCTGGAAGTTTCTGAACTAGATATGGTGGTCGCAGGTACATCTGACGCTGTATTAATGGTTGAATCTGAAGCACAAGAGCTAACAGAAGATGAGATGCTAGGGGCTGTCTTGTTTGCTCACACAGAGATGCAAGGTGTTATCAATGCCATTAATGAGCTGAAAGCCGAAGCAGGTAAGCCTGTATGGGATTGGCAACCAGCGGCTAAAAATGAAGCGCTCATTGCACAAGTCAATGAGTTGGTTGGCCAAGGCATTGCCGATGCGTATCAAATTGCCGATAAAATGCAGCGTCAATCAGCGCTGAATGATTTACGTGCGAAAGCTGTTGCTGAGCTGTCTGGTTCCGAAGAAGGCCAGCCTTCTGAGAAAGAAGTATCTGGTGTTGTCAGCTCAGTTGAAAAGACTATCGTGCGTCAACGTATTGTTGATGGTGCACCACGTATCGATGGCCGTGATACGAAAACTGTACGCGCTATTGCTGTTGAAATCGATGTACTTAAAGGCACGCATGGTTCGGCACTCTTTACTCGTGGAGAAACGCAAGCCATTGCTACTTGTACGCTAGGTACTGCTCGTGACCAGCAATTGATTGATGCTTTGGAAGGTGAGCGTAAAGATCCATTTATGCTGCACTATAACTTCCCTCCCTATTCTGTCGGCGAAGCTGGTCGTATGGGTGCTACTGGACGTCGTGAGATTGGCCATGGTCGCTTAGCGCGCCGTGGTGTGGCAGCTATGTTGCCTTCTCAGGAAGAGTTTCCGTATACCATCCGTGTTGTATCTGAAATTACCGAGTCAAATGGTTCTAGCTCAATGGCGTCTGTTTGTGGTGCGTCTTTGGCAATGATGGATGCTGGTGTTCCTTTGAAAGCTCCTGTTGCGGGTATTGCGATGGGTCTTGTTAAAGAAGGTGATAAGTTTGCTGTCCTGACAGATATCTTGGGTGATGAAGACCACTTAGGTGATATGGACTTTAAAGTGGCTGGTACTGAACAAGGTATCACGGCATTGCAAATGGATATCAAGATTACGGGTATTACTGAAGAGATTATGGAAATTGCATTGGAGCAAGCGCTGCATGCACGTACCCATATCTTAAAAGAGATGGCTAAAGTTATTGGCTATGCTCGCCCAGAGTTGCCAGATAATGCTCCGGCAATGACTCAGTTGAAAATCAATCCAGAGAAAATTCGTGATGTCATCGGTAAAGGTGGTGCAACCATTCGTGCGCTGACCGAAGAAACCGGCGCGATGATTGATATCGAAGATGACGGCACTGTTCGCATTTATGCAGCTGATAAAGCAGCGGCTAAAGCGGCGACAGATAAAGTAATCGAAATTACAGCTGAAGCTGAAGTGGGTAAAATCTACGAAGGTAAAGTTGTACGTTTAGAAGAGTTTGGTGCGTTTGTAAATATCTTGCCTGGAAAAGATGGTTTGGTACACATCTCTCAGATAGACAACAAGCGTGTTGAGAAAGTGACTGATTACGTCAAAATGGATGACATCATTAAAGTTAAGGTTCTGGAAGTTGACCCGCGCGGTCGAATCAAACTTTCAATGAAAGACCTAATTGAAGATGAATCTGTTTCTGGCTGATTCCTCTACTGAAAAAAGCCCTCCGAGAGAGGGCTTTTTTGTGTCTAAACGGCCGTGAGAGAAACTATCTCTTTACCTATAAACATGTATAATATTTACATATTATGTTTATTCAGGTGTCTCTAATGGCGACTATTATGTTCGAAAAATATCCTGCCTCTCGCTGGGAAACGCTTTTTAGCAACGCCTTCAGGCCTCTTTTTCTCTGTGTAGGCTTGGGGGGGGTGTTTTTGATGGGGTTATGGCTTTTGTATCTGCAAGGTGCGTGGCAGGCCGGGTCGCTAAGGGTACCAATTATCTCGTGGCATGCTCATGAAATGTTATTTGGGTTTGTAGGGGCGGCAATGGGTGGCTTCTTACTTGCTGCAGTTTCTAAATGGACGGGCAGGCTACCGGTGAGTGGTGCCCCGTTGGTTATGCTGGTAACGTCTTGGCTAATAGGGCGGGCTGTACTACTGTTTTCTGCGGATATTCCTTACGGAGTCGTTGCCGTTGTCGATTGTCTTTATGGTGGATTGCTTATGATGCTCGTTGCTAGGGAGGTTGTGCTAGCGGGTAACAAGCGTAACTACAAAGTAGTGGTCCTGCTGTTGCTCTTTCTTGGTTTTAATGTGCTTTTTCATATAGGTGTTTACTATCAACCAGCCCTGACTGATTTAGCCATTAGAGGAGTGATTATGCAGATTTGTGTCATGATTGCTCTGATCGGTGGTCGAATTACACCCTCTTTTACGAGGAACTATTTAGTTTTACAGGATAAAGAGAGAGGGGAGGAGGGTGCGTTACCTGTACTGTTCAACCGATTAGATATATTTGCCAGCATATCTCTTGGGTTAGCGGCACTAAGTTGGATATTTATGCCTGCACAATGGGTTACGGGTCTGCTGCTCTGCGGGGCTGGCGCCATGCAGTGGGTGCGAGTGATGCGGTGGCAGCTGAAACGTATTCTTTCTGAGCCGCTTTTGTGGATCTTGCATGTCAGTTTTATATGGTTAGGTGCAGGACTAATCTTGTTGGGCTTATCATCCTTGGGCGTGGTCAGTGAAAGCGCAGGTGTTCATGCGATTGCTATAGGGGCGATGGCAGGGATGATTCTAGGGGTGGCCTCTCGGGCTGCGCTGGGTCATACTCAGAGAGCTTTGGTCGCTGGTCGTATAATGAGTGTGGCCTATGTTTTGATCAGTATTGCAGCGCTAATACGAACACTGGCGTCATTGACCGTGGGGGTGTCTTACAATCATCTGATTCTTACGGCAGGGGTTATTTGGCTGGTTGTATTTAGCTTGTTTTGCATTCGCTATCTGCCTATTTTGGTTTCACCGGCGCCTAGTTGGCGCCATCCCGGCAAGTAGGTCTACTTTTTGGGTAGACTCAGTCGAACTAGTTTAAAGTGCCCATTGTTGATCATGGTTTCAGTACGTTGAAAGAAATGTGAGGCTTTTCTTTCAAGGGGAATATGTAAATTAGTGACAAAAATAGCTACACCTGTTTTTGTCAGGTGGTCTGCCGCCGAAGCAAGGAAGCGATCCGTCAAATCGTTATCCACCGAAAAGCCGCTATGAAAGGGCGGGTTGCAAATGACTAAAGGGAACTCGCCCTCTACATGCGTTCCACAATCATCCAAGGTGACGTCCCCTTGGCGTTGAGCTTGGGCTAGATTGTGTTGGCATGCGAATACGGCAGCAGCATTGTTATCAGTAGCGACTACAGGAATATTTAACAATCGTCCGGTATGAAGTGTCAGATAGCCATAACCACACCCTAAGTCTAATGCGCAGTTGATGTCACTATAGGGCTGAATAAGGGAGGGCAAATGTGATACCAGTAAGGCGCTCCCTTGATCAATTTTATCCCAGCCAAAAATGCCAGGCTTGCTTAGGAAATGGAAATGATCATCTTGTGGTGCCGGTCGAAGGGTGCGGTAGTCTTTCTCTTCTAAAGGTTCACCTATAGAACCTTCGAATCTAATCTCACCTGCCCAAGTTTGTTTATCCGCTTTCCAAAGATCGGCGGACTGGCCTGACAATTTAGTGGCTCGATCAATGAAGCCTTTGATACCTTCTTGTTTCATACCGCTGAGAAAAAGGGAGCCTCCATGACAAAGAAGCTGCCCTGATTGGTTGATCAAATAATGACCTTGGGCTTTCTCTTTAGGTATACGTAAAAAGATACTCGCAAAGTGCGCTCTAGGTTGATCTTCCAGTAGGTAATCATTGAGCTGATAGTCCCAGCCTTTAGTCTCCAGTGCCTGTGCAACATCGAAACGGTTTGTTATGGCACTGAATCCATGAAGGCTATCGGGAATGTCTGTTACATCGATATTCTCATCAACGATCCATAGCGCGGGTGTCCGAGCCGTTTTGAAAGTATCATAAAGCAGTGCAAATGCGAGATCTCTCATGGGATCGCCAGACCTATCTCATTTGCGGTAAGCTCCCGATATTCACCGGGTAGTAGATCTTCGTCCAACACAATCTCTCCGATGCGATCACGATGAAGGGCAACGACTCTGTTGCCCATCGCGGCAAACATGCGCTTAACTTGATGGTAGCGGCCCTCGCGTAGAGTGAGGTAGGCCTCATGACTACTGATAATTTCTAGGTCTGCGGGTTTGGTGAGATGCTTTTCGTTAATTAGTTGTACGCCTTGCAGGAAAGATTCAACGGTAGACTCGGATATAGGGTCTGCTGTAGTGACATGATAACGCTTGCCTAATTTATGCTTTGGGGAGGTTATGCGGTGTGACCATTGACCGTCATCTGTGATCAAGAGCAGGCCGGTTGTGTCGATATCCAAACGTCCTGCCAGATGTAGCTCTTCTGGGCGAGGTTCATCAATCAGCAATCCCATTACCGTTGCGTTGTTTGGATCATCACTCGAGCATACGTACCCTAAAGGTTTATGCATCATGAAATATCGAGGGCGAGGTGGGGATATTTCCCGGTCATCAAGGTGAACTGTATCTGTTTCTTTGATGTGTAAAGAGGTGTCGCGTGTTGATGTGCCATTCACGGTGACCAAATCTTTATGCATCAGTCGCTTTACTTCTTTGCGAGAAAGCCCAGTGGATTGAGAAAGGTATTTATCTACGCGCATAACAGCCTGCTTTAAAATAAAAGAAGCATTATATAGCGGTTTGGGAGCAGAGTCAGAACCTAGTCTGGGTATTCTAGGCAGATCTCTTGTATTTTATCCAAATGTAAGAAGAGTAGGTCAACTAAGCTAGGGTCAAAGTGCTTTCCTTTCTGGTTTTGGATCAGCTCGAGCGTTTGCTCAAGAGGCCATGCAGGCTTATAGCAGCGTGAATTATTGAGCGCATCGAAGACATCTGCAAGCGCGGTTATACGACCGGCAATGTGTATATGTGTGCCTTTGAGAGCCCTAGGGTAACCACTACCGTCCCATTTTTCATGATGCTGTCCGGCGATGATTGCTGCTAGATTAAACAAAGGCTTATTGGACAATTGCAGCATGTGCTCACCCAACTCGGCATGGGTTTGCATGACGGCCCATTCATGGGCATCTAGTTTTCCTGGTTTATTGAGAATGCTATCGGGTATCGCTATTTTTCCTAAATCATGTAAAGGGGAGGCGAGTTTGATGTAATTGGCCTCGCTATCGGATAACCCCGCTGCCTTAGCCAGCAGCTCAGAAATTAGAGCAACCCGCTTTACGTGCCCCCCTGTTTCTTTGGAGCGCTTCTCGACCGCTTCACCCAGCATATAGATGAGTTCGCGTTGGGTGACTTCCACATCTTCTTTAAGCACGAGAGTATGGTAAGTGGCGGCTACGTTAGCGCAATAAACTTCTAATAGCTGTCTGGCATCATGATCGAGTGCTTGGGTGAGCTCAACATATAGTAACTTGCTGCTGCCTGCAGGTGCTGTGTAGTAACCAACATAGTAGTTTTGTGTATGTATAGAGCTCTGGGTTACCAACGCATCCGTTAGTGCTTGGCGTGGGCCTTCAGGGATGGCATCTAGCTCTATCTCATCCGTTAGCGTAGTCATGTTACCTGTGGCTGCCAGAATATGTAATTTACCGGGCATCTCCTCTGCGGCTTGTACTGCGCAATAGAGGGTATTTGGCCGAATGTGCAATAGACCAATGAGTTGCTCCAAGACCGCGGAAGCAAAGCGCTTGAGAGTGTTTGACTCATTGACTGCGGTGATAGCATTGAGCACCAGACGTAGACTGTCTCTTTGCTGCTCTATCGTGCAGATATCTCGGTATGAGCGTAGCGTGGAATATAGGAGAGTATGCAGTTTCGTGCGAGTCAGCTCAGTTTTATCTTTGTAATCGTGTATGTCGTAACGCTGAATGACTTCTTCTTCAGGAGCTTGTCCGGGCTGCCCTGTTCTTAATACGATGCGTATGCGATTATTTTTACTGTCTCTGCGTATATATTCGACAAGATGTAGGCCTGCATGGTCTGACTCCATAACAACATCGATAAGCGCGACGGCAATATTGTCATGTTCTGTAAGCTTTTGGATACCTTCCTCGCTACTAAATGCTTTGATGATATGCAGTGAGCGTCCTTCGAAGGTGAAATTTTTTAGGACAATGTCTGTTACCTTGTGTACATCAGGCTCATCATCGACTACGAGAATCCTCCACGGCTCTCCCGTTGCTATCGGTACATCCTCCGTTTGAAAATCATTGAATAGCACTTCGTCAGACATATTCTTCCCATCGCTACCATGTTGTCCAGTAATCAGTATAGGTCAGCATTTTCAGCTTGCTATTTTTATGCATCAATACTCACCATGAGATAGAATAGTGCTATCTTTAAAGGGTGGGCGCTGTGAAACTATTTGTAAATAATCTAACCAATGTTGACTTCTCATATTTGCATACCGAGCGTGGGCTAATGGGAGAATCTTGGCTGCTCCAGTTGGAACTGGATGGCGCTTTAAACGAGCAGGGAATGGTGTGCGACTTTGGCATTGTTAAAAAGCTTGCACGGGATTGGATGGATAATACAATCGACCATGCTTTGTTGGTTCCAGCGTTAGCGCCTGGAGTGGTTATTACCCAATCAGCCGGGATGACAGAAGTCGTGTGGACGTATGCAGATGGTCAAGTGCTGACATGCTGCTCGCCCAGTGCTGCTATCGTAGCGGTGGATGTAGAAGAGATTACTGAAGCCAGTTTGGCTGAATGGTGTGAGGAGCGTTTAATCTCTCTTTTTCCCGAAGAAGTGCAAGGCATGAGTTTATGCTTCCTACCAGAGAAGATTGATGGGGCGTTTTATCACTACAGTCATGGCTTGCATCAACATGAGGGTAACTGCCAGCGAATCGCACATGGTCATAGATCCCGGATTGAGATTTGGGTTAATGGTGAGCGAGATTCTGAGCTTGAAGCGCTGTGGGCCCAACGCTGGAAAGATATCTATATTGGTACCCAGTCTCATCGTATGGAGTCTCCCGAAGGCATTAACAGTTATGCCTATAAAGCCCCGCAAGGTGATTTCTCTCTTTCTCTACCGTCTGCTTATTGTTATGACATTGATACTGAAAGTACTGTTGAACAGATAGCCCGCCATCTTGCCGCTCGCATCAAGCAGATACGTCCCTTGGATACAATTGAAGTTAGGGCTTATGAGGGAATAGGGAAAGGAGCTATTTCTAAAGGTTGAACAAAAAACCGCAGCTAAGCTGCGGTTTTTGATGCGATGACCGAAAGCTAGTCGCGTTCGATAGCTAGCGCGGTGCCCATGCCGCCACCGATACATAAGGTAGCCAAAGCTTTCTTCGCATCGCGACGATTCATTTCATGGACAAGAGATACAAGGATTCGACATCCCGATGCACCGATCGGATGGCCCAGTGCAATCGCACCGCCATTAACGTTAACGATATCGGTATTCCATCCTAGGTCTTTGTTGACGGACATGGCTTGGGCAGCAAAGGCTTCGTTCGCTTCAACCAGTTCTAAATCGTTAATAGACCAGCCAGCTTTTTCTAAGGCTTTCTGTGTCGCGCAGATTGGGCCGGTACCCATGATGGCTGGATCAACACCAGCAGAAGCATAGGCTTTAATGCGAGCGAGTACCGGAAGGCCTAGCTCAGCGGCTTTTTCTGCAGAGCAAAGAATGACTGCAGCAGCGCCATCATTAATAGTGGAACTGTTACCTGCGGTGACAGTGCCGTCTTTTTTGAAAGCAGGGCGCAATTTTGCCAGCGCGTCTGGTGTGCAACCAAAACGTGGCTGCTCATCGGTATCAAAAATGACAGGGTCGCCTTTACGTTGCGGTATGCTAACAGGGATGATCTCCTCTTTAAAACGACCAGCAGTCACAGCAGCTTCTGCTTTGTTTTGAGAGGCAGATGCGAAAGCATCCTGTTCTTCACGAGTGAAACCATACTTCTCGACGATGTTCTCGGTTGTGATACCCATATGGTAGTTGTTGAACGCATCCCATAGGCCGTCATTAATCATGGTATCAACCATTTTCCAGTCGCCCATGCGAGCACCGTTACGTGAGTTAGGCAGTACATGAGGAGATTGGCTCATGTTTTCCTGGCCGCCTGCAATAATGATATCTGCATCGCCGCAACGAATAGCTTGAGTGGCTAATTGAATCGCTTTTAAACCAGAACCGCATACTTTGTTGATAGTCATCGCAGGAACTTCAATAGGTAAGCCTGCGTTAATTACCGCTTGGCGAGCGGTGTTTTGTCCGCAACCCGCTGTTAGCACTTGCCCTAAAATGACCTCGTCAATCTGTGCTGGGTCAATTTTGGTTTTTTCCAGTAATCCTTTTAGTACTGTCGCGCCTAAATCGGAAGCTTTTACGCCAGCCAAAGAACCATTAAATGTACCAACCGCTGTACGGCCAGCTGCAACAATAACGACTTCACGCATGATTGTGCCTCTTATCAAAAAATTCAGAAAACCCAGTATGAACTAATGTAGCAGGTAAACATGACTCGGATGTTGCAACGAATATTTGGTGTTGTCTATCAGAGGCTTGCTCTTAGTTCATGTCATTATTATTTGCTGCATTGCAGCAAGTGTCCAGTCTGCGCGACTAAACAAAGTAATGCAAGCACCTTAATATCACTAATAAGGTGCTTACATCAAAAGTATCAAGGCCCAGAGAATGTGGAAAGGAGACTAAAGGTTAACAACTTGGTTATCGATCAAACGCGCAGGGCCCAAATAGGCTGCTGCAAGAATCACTAAGGAGAGATCATCGTTATTAGCTTGCATCAAGTCGGATTGACGAGCAATAACGAAGTAGTCTCTTTTAAAGCCCGCGGCCTCTAAGGATTGCTGAGCTTGTTCGCATAGAGCGCTAAAGTCTTTCTCTCCTCGATGAATAGCGTCAGCGGTTTGGCGTAGCGCTTGATTAAGTGCGGTTGCTGCTTCTAGTTGTTGGTCATTAAGATAGCCATTTCGTGAACTAAGGGCCAACCCCTTATCATTACGCACGATGGGGGAGCCTTGAATCTCTATTGGCAAGCTTAAATCTCGTGCCATTTTACGGATCACAAAGAGTTGTTGAAAATCTTTCTCGCCAAAGACGGCTACATCTGGCTGTACCATACAGAACAGCTTGCAAACAATGGTTGCAACGCCTTCAAAATGACCTGGGCGACTCGCTCCGCAATAAAGATTCGATACCTCGGGGACTGTGACCATGGTTTGCTTGTCCCGTCCGTCGGGGTAAACCTCTTCATCTGAGGGGGCAAACAGGTAGTCACAGTGGACGGCTTCAAGTTTCTCCTGATCTTGTTGTAATGTCCTCGGATATTTGTCGAGATCTTCATTGGCACTAAATTGTAGTGGGTTAACAAAGATAGTTGCGACAACAATATCAGAGCACGCGTTGGCTTGTTTTACCAGAGCAAGGTGACCTTCGTGAAGATTACCCATGGTGGGTACAAGGCCAATTTTTTTGCCAGCAAGGCGCTCCTGCGCCAAAACTTGGCGCAGCTCTTGTAAGGTATGAATAGTTTTCATGTGGTTATTCGAAGCTGTGTTCCTGTCCCGGAAAGCTGCCTTGCTTAACTTCGGAAACATAGTTTTTTATAGCAGACTGAATGCTGTCAGCCTCTGCCATGAAGTTTTTAACAAACTTAGGCGTATGGCCTGGATTGAGTCCTAGCATGTCGTGGACTACTAGCACCTGGGCATCGGTTTCTGCGCCTGCACCAATGCCTATGACGGGAATGTCCACGGCTTGGGTAATCTCTTGTGCCAAAATAGATGGAACACATTCGAGCAGTAACATACTGGCACCTGCTTGCTCTAAACGCACAGCGTCTTCGATCATTGCTTTTGCGCTTTCACGGTCGCGCCCTTGTACTTTGTAACCGCCTAACTTGTTAACGGCCTGAGGCGTAAGCCCCAGATGTACGCAGGTAGGAATACCACGATCAGATAGTAAGGCAACGCTCTCAGCTAACCATGATCCGCCCTCTATTTTAACGATATGCGCACCGGCTTGCATGAGCAGAGCTGCGTTTTCCATGGTTTGTTCGGGAGTGGCATAACTCATGAAAGGCATGTCTGCCATCACCATAGCGCCTTGATTGCCTTTAGCAACGCTCGCTGTGTGGTAGATCATGTCATCCATTGTGACCGGTAGGGTGCTGTCTTGCCCTTGGAGAACCATGCCAAGTGAATCGCCTACCAGAATCACTTCTACCCCAGCTTCACTGACGGCATGAGCAAAACATGCATCATATGCGGTCAGGACGGCGAATTTATCGCCAGCCTGTTTGTAGGCGGATAATGTATGTAATGTGACTTTGTTCATAGGCAACTCGATTAGTTAATAAGGATGCACTCTTCTTGGGCAGATTATACAGAGATCTTTTCTAGTGTGCCCAGCGGACATGCGACTAATAGATCGTTTATTGATCTGCCGTCGGGGAAAAAAAGTGCAGGATCAACTTCGGCTAAAGGCCAAAGTACGAAATTACGTTGAGTGGCAAAGGGGTGGGGCACAGATAAACGATCAGTAGATATATGACGTTTACCATACAATATGATGTCGAGATCCAGCGTCCGTGGTCCCCAGTGTATTTCTCGCACACGATGGTGTGTTTGCTCGATGGCCTGGAGGTGATCTAGTAGCTGTTCTGGCTGTAGTCGGGTTTCTAGCCCTGCGACCGCATTGATATAATCCGGCTGCCCCGCTGGGCCAACAGGGTCAGAGCGATACAGCGAGGACTGAGCAACAAGGTGGCTATGAGGTAAAGCCGACAGTGCGGCTAAGGCACGTTCGACTTGTTGCTTAGGGTTGTTTAAATTGCTGCCAAGACCAATAAAGCAGCGTTCAGCTGTTTCGAGGATCATTCTTAGCTCTTCTTCGGCGCCGAGGTTTAGGACTGGATGGCTTGGATTTTGTCGGAAGTTGATCCACCATTGCTTGGCGCTGTTGTGTATCGGCTGATTGGTAATCAGTCCACCATTGCCCGAGGTTGTCTAGCTGCTCTCCGCTTTGCTCTCTTAGGAGTAGCAGATCGTAAGCGGCACGAAAACGAGGTTGCTCAAGCGTTTGCTGAGCACGGTTACCAAGGCGTTTAGGTAAGCGTAATTGTAATTCCCAAATTTCCCTGACAGGGCCAGAAAAGCGTTTAGGGATAGCGGTTCTTCGAATTTGCTGACCTATAACGTCATTAGCAGCGGCATGAAGAACGGCGAGCTGTGGCATGCGCGAGCTGTGTTCGCTTATTTCAGCCATTCGTTTCTGCAATGGATGCCAAAGTAGTGTGGCAAACAGGAAGGCTGGGGTAACGCTTTTACGTTGGTTGATACGTCGATCAGTATTTTTTAGTCCTTGAGTGACCAGAGGCTCGGCTAGTGAATTTTCATCATTAAGAACGTCGTTCGTCAGCGGGAGTACTTGCTGTAGTAAGTTATATTCTCGCAGTAGTCTTAGCGATTCAACACCATGGCCAGACTGCAATAGTTTTAGGACTTCGTCAAACAAACGCGCCGGTGCAATATCCTGCAGCAGGTGAGCGAGCGGCTTGATAGGCGCTGCGGTATCTTTCTCTATTTGAAAGTTGAGTTTAGCGGCAAATCGAATTGCTCTTAGCATGCGAACTGGATCTTCGCGATAACGGCTATCTGGATCTCCAATCATGCGGATCATTCGATCGCTTATATCTTGATAGCCGTTAGTAAAGTCATAGATGCTATGATCGGTTACCGAGTAATACAGAGCGTTGATAGTGAAATCACGACGTAAAGCGTCTTCCTCAATGGAGCCATAGACGTTATCTCTTAATATTAGCCCCGAATCTGCTTGTTTACCGTGTGTCTCGTTTTCTTGGGTGTCGTGGCCTGCGCGAAACGTGGCAACTTCTATAATCTCTCTGCCAAAGCGAACATGCAATAGTTTGAAGCGCCTGCCTATGAGGCGTGATCGTTTGAACAGTTCATGTGCTTCTTCTGGGTGCGCGCTGGTGGCTACATCAAAATCTTTTGGTCGCTTTTTTAAGAGCAAATCTCGTATGCAGCCGCCTACTAAATAGCCTTGATGGCCTGCATCGGTAAGCCGGTAAACAACTTTGGCTGCATTATCATCCAAATATTTTCGGGGAATGTTGTGCTTGTCTTCAGTAATAATCAAGGGGCCTTTTATGGCTTCGGCTTGGCTCTGAAGAACAGCCGGTTTGGCTGAGTCATTTTTGGGCTCGCTACGAAAAAGACTAACAACTTTCTTGATTAAACGATTTGGCATGAGGATTAAATTATCTGCTCGAAAGAATTTGTGCTGTGCATCATATCACTGTTAGCTGAACACATTAAGTAAGCAGGGAAAACAATTACTAAGGAGAGATGGAGAGCTGACCGCAAGCTGAGAGTAACATTGCTTGTTGTTATTTTTTTGAGCACCGAAGTGTGTTATCACACAGTCCAGCGATCAGCTATTTCAAACCTCATTTTTATTATTATTCGAGGTGGATAACTTTTCTACACTAGGCCTATTTTTATTTTTATTGATGGTTAGTGTGTCTAAGTTTAATTGTTGTTGTTTGTACATCTAAGATAAAGCAGCTGTTGTGCCAATTTTTTTAAATATATGTTTTTAAAGTATATTTTTGCTTTATGGTCTTTGTGGTGTTATTGGTTGTTACGTGCGTTACTTCAGGGTTGTTACCTTTGGGAACATTTGGGTAACACTGTTACTGAAGTGTTACCCCTTTGGCTTGCGAGGAATCCCGAGTTTCTGGCGTCTTTCCCACAGGCACTTACGACTAACGCCTAGTTTCTTAGCAAGCTCTGTTTCGCTCATGTCTGCTTGGTGCTCAATAACAAAGCGCTGAAAATAGTCATCGAGGGATAGTCCTGCTTTGCGTTTAGGTTCTGAATAACCTGCTTCGTGCTGCAGAGCGCGTGATGCATACTGGGATTCCTGTTGTTCCAATGAGGGTCTTTGTTCGACATCTAGCCCTAATAATTCTGGCGTAATGATATGGTCATCAGCCAAGATAACAGCTCTCTCTATGGCATTTTCCAGTTCGCGGACATTTCCAGGCCAAGGATATTGGAGCATCATGTGTTTTGCTTCAGTACTTAGGTAAGCAGGCTCGCAGTTCATTCGCTCACAGGCTTTTATCAAGAAGCATTGGGCTAGCTCTATAATGTCGTCTCCACGTGCTTTAAGAGGCGGCATGTTGAGCTCCATCACATAGAGGCGGTAGTAAAGGTCTTCTCGAAACTTGCCGGTACGTGCCAGTTCTTTTAGGTTACGGTGTGTCGCAGCAATCAGGCGGACGTCGACTTTTTGGGAGTGCACGGAGCCTACTTTGCGGATTTCGCTTTCTTGTAGAAAACGCAATAAGCGTGCTTGAGCTTCAAGAGGTAGCTCGCCAATTTCGTCTAGGAAGAGTGTGCCTCCATCGGCTGCTTCAATGAGGCCGCTCCGGCTTGTATTTGCTCCGGTAAAAGCCCCCTTTTCATGGCCAAAGAGCTCTGACTCAATCAGGCTTTCTGGGATGGCCGCACAGTTGACCGAAATCATCGGGGCATGAGCGCGAGCACTTTGCTCGTGAATCGCTCTCGCAGCAAGCTCTTTTCCTGTGCCAGACTCTCCCAATACCAAGACCGTTGCATCTGTGTTTGCGACTTTTGCGATGCGGGAAAAAAGTTTTTGCATAGCTTCGCATTGGCCGATAATTTCGGTCTGCTGAGGGAGGATTTTAGACTTTTTCTTGGGGATGAGTTCTTTGCTGCAGTTCAAAATGGCTTCGATGGTGGTAAGCATCTCATCATGATTAAAGGGTTTGGCGATGTAATCAACCGCGCCCATCTTCATGGCATCCACCGCAGACTTTAAGCTCGCGTAGCTGGTCATGATGAGTACAGGAATGTTATTAGCAAGCTTGATGAGCTCTGTTCCCGGTGCGCCGGGTAGTCGTAAGTCGCTAATAATTAGATGAAAATCGCTGAGATTGAAGCGTGTTGTGGCTTCATCCACAGACCCTGCATCGTCAACTAGATAGTTGTTTTTTTCTAACAGACGTTTTAACGCTGCTCGGATGATCGTTTCATCCTCTACAATCAGAATGCGGCTCATTGCTCTCTACCTTCTCCAAAACAGGGCCTGTCTGATATCAAATCAGGCCTGGAGCCCGGGTAAGGTGATTATCACCTGAGTGCCTTTATTCTGCTTTTTATTGGCGGGGCTTATTATCTCAATACTACCATAATGCTCGGTAAGAATATTGTATACTAAAGGTAGCCCTAATCCGGTACCTTTTCCAGCTTCTTTTGTTGTGAAGAAGGGCTCAAAGAGCTTGTCTTGTATGTCCATAGGTATGCCACTGCCCTCATCCGTTATCGTGAGCTTGATACGCTGATCGTGTTGCTCTGCATCAATATCAATGTGGCTATTGGGCGGTGAAGCATCACAGGCATTATTGAGCAGGTTGACAAAGACTTGCAGCAGCAATTGCGGGTCGCCTTCGACAAGGAGACTGGTGTTTACATTGTTGTGAAACTGCTGTTGACGCGCGTGGGTATCTAAAGATACTAAATGAACCGCTTCAGCTATGCAGTTTTGTAAGTTGGTGGGCTCTGGGTGAATATCATTAATGTTCTGCCCTGTGTGAGCGAAGCGCACCAATGACTGTACGATTCGACTTATGCGCTTGGTCTGATCGACAATCTGCTCGCCTGTCTCCAATACCTCAGGCTGGTCCGTTTCTAGGGATAAATTTTGTGCCAAGCAGGCTATTCCGGTGACTGGATTGCCGATTTCATGGGCGACACCTGCAGCGAATCGTCCTATAGACGCTAAGCGTTCACTATGGGCAAGTTTGTCTTTGAGCTGATGATGCTCGGTTTGATCCTCTATCAAAACCACAATGGAGCTATCGGGTCTGTCTGATAGTTGGCTCTTGTGCAGCGTTAAACGGTAGTTGTGTTCGAGTTGAGAGATAATTAGATCACTAAGGTGGTTTTCTGGCTGTGATAAAAATGTTTGCAGGAGGGATGACCAAGGTTCTGGCAACTCGTTTAGGGAGCGGTCTGTTACATCGCTAGCGGATAAGTGTGTGAGCTTAGCGATTTCATTATTCCAGAAAAGGATATGCTGAGACGGTGTGATGGTACAGGCACCAATAGGTAGCTTTTCCAGTGTGGTGCGGTGGAAGCGGCGCAATTCATCAAGTTCAGCTGCCAGTCCGCCTAAGCGGGCTTGGTACGTTTCTAGGTGTGATTCCAAGAGGTGGATATCTCTAGACTGAAAGCCTTTATCTTCCGATTGAGGAGCCAGCGGCTCTAATAGCGTTGCGGCTTCCACTGGGCCGACTAGCGCGGATAAGTTTTGTTCTAATGTGTTTCTCAATCGGAGCAGATCAAGCGGTCTCATTCGGGATGGATCGAGGCTAAGGCGTTGCAGGGCGTGTTGTAATTCTCGGCGTGCGGCTGATTCCCCTAATTTAGGGGTCAGCAGGCGAATAATATCTTGAGTCTTAAACGAAGGGCGCTCAACACTGGGAGTGTCCATTGCATTCAGTAGGCAGGCTTCTCCGGCTTTTTGCTCATCTGCATGGGTTTTCGTTAGGCGTGAAACTAGAATGAAGGCGCTGATATTGATCAATAAAGAAATAATCGCCGATGATTGCCAGTCTAGCTCGTCAAGTGATAGCTCACTAGGCAGTGCCCCTTGAAGCTTGAGTACTGGATAAAATGTCGTTAAGCCCCAGCTGATCATGCCTAAGATTAAGCCACTTAAAAAGCCCGCACGGTTTGCTCCAATCCAGAAAAGTGTCGCTATGATGCCCGGTAAAAACTGTAAGAAAGCACCAAAAGCACTTAATCCCAGCAAGTGTAACTGTTGTTGAGACCCGAAAGTGACATAAAAGAGGTAGCTGCAAAGCACGACAAGGGAAATAAAAATGCGTCGTAGCCAAAGTAGCCAAGCATAAAATTTTACGTTCTCGGGCGTTTTTACTAAGGGTAAAAAAAGATGATTCTGTAACATGGATGCGAGCGAAATAGAGGCAACAATGATAATGCCGCTTGCTGCCGTTAATCCGCCGAGAAATGCAAGAATGACAATCCAGTCAGAAAGCATGATCTGACTGATATAGAGCAGCATATAAGCTGATTGATCGATATTTAATTTGTACCCTGCCCAAGAGATTATTGGCACACAGGCTGCGAGCAATAATAGGTAGAGTGGCATAATCCAGGATGCTCTATGCAAGCTCTCCCCTGAACGGTTTTCAGTAAATGCCAAATGAAACATATGTGGCATGACTAAGGCGGCGGTAAAAAATGCTAAGAGCAGTGTGCGCCAACTTTCACCATCGTGATTCTTCTGCAGCTGTGTCAGCAGTTGAGGGTGTGATTCCAGTAATGTTAGTGTTTGTTGAGGGCCACCGAGAACGTTGAATAGCAAATACAATGCGATGCACAGTAAAACCCCCAGCTTTATCACACTGCTGGTGGCGAGTGCCATGACAAGCCCGCGATTTCGCGCCCGCATGGAGGGGTGCCGGGTACCAAAGAGCAAAGCAAACATTGTTATCAGGGAGCAAAATGCAGCGGCTATCTGGGTCGAGGAAAAATCGCTATTCAAAATATGTAAGGAGTCGGCAACCGCTTGTATTTGAATAGATAGGAGGGGCAAGCTTGCCATTAGCAACAGAACCGTTGTGATGCTCCCTACCCATCCGCTTCTGAATCTAAAGGCAAACAGGTCTGCTAAAGAGCTGAGCTTATATCGGCTGGTAATATTAAATATGGGAACTAATAATATGGGAGCTAGCATAAAGACGGCAGTGGCGCCTAAGTAAGAGGATAAAAATAACAATCCAGAATGAGCGAACATATCGAATGCGCCATAAAAGGTCCAGACGCTGGCATAAACACCTAATGAAAATGTATGGGTTAATGGATGCTGGGTGATACGTTTGGGAATCAACTCTCTCTCAGTGGCGTAAGCGATGCCAAACAAAAAAAGTAAGTATGCGGTCACAACAAAGAAAAGCTCTGTGGCTGAAAAGTTCATAGGTGTTGTTTCCGAATATCGGCGATTGCCAAAAGCAAGGTAATCACTCCCCAAATAATAAAAGTCATTGGTAGTACATGCTCAAGTGCTAGCCACCACTCAAGAATCGCTGGTAAAAAAAGCCAGCAGGCGATGATAATGAGTAACGCCACACGATGTAATATCATAGATCCTCAGCTATTAGGCCAGATGCGGCTGGGAAGAGCCGGAACATGGACAATATTCCAGTGCTCAATTGCCCATTGAAGAATGTGCTGCACCGAGCTTTTTCTCAGCATAACCGGAACCGTGTGACCAAGGAAGGCAAGTGCTTCGCATAGTTGAAGGTTTGCGTTTTGCGTATCGAGAGGAGTGGCAAAATTTTGTTTGCTGAGTTTCTGCCCAGAGGCGGAGATAGCGATAGGAATATGAGCGTACCGAGGAATAGCCCATCCAAGGGCGGTATATAGTTGGAGTTGTTTATCTGTTTCGTTCAGAAGGTCATAACCTCTGACAACATGCGTAACCCCCTGAGCATAATCATCGCAAACAACGGCGAGTTGGTACGACCATAAGCCATCCCTTCTCTGAAGAATAAAATCATCTGGCTCGGTGTTAGAGGCGTTGATAGTTCCTTGTATTCTATCTGTCCAAGGCACATAAGGGATGTTTGCCAAGAAACGTGTAGCGCAATTCGGTGCATCACAAAGTGCTTTTGAGCGGCAAAAGTTATCGTATCGATTAGTACCAGACCTCAGTAACAGAGCCTTTCTGGAGCAATTACACGCGTAAGTGAGGCCGAGTGTAGATAGCTTTGCAAGCGTCTCTTGATAGCGCTCATAGTTGTCGCTTTGATAGCTGATCTCACCATCCCAGCAAAGCCCGAATTGTTCGAGTGTTTGAGGTATCTTGTGAATGCGGGATTCGACCTCACGAGGAGGGTCAATGTTTTCTATACGAAGGAACCACTCCCCTTTGTGAGCCCGAGCATCTAGAAAGCTAGCAACTGCAGCAAGGAGAGAGCCGAAGTGCAAAGGACCCGTAGGGGAGGGAGCGAAGCGTCCGATATACATCGACACAGATCCAGAGGTCAGGCGAAGGTGTTCGCCTAACCTCGTAATGTTTAGCCGCCGACCTGTTTTTCTTTAATTTCGGCAAGCGTTTTGCAATCGATACACATGGTAGCTGTAGGGCGAGCCTCTAAACGGCGAATACCAATCTCAATGCCACATGCTTCACAATAACCATATTCATCTTCGTCGATACGTTCCATGGCTTCATTGATCTTCTTGATCAACTTGCGCTCACGGTCGCGGGTACGAAGCTCAAGGCTGAATTCCTCTTCCTGGCTGGCACGGTCACTAGGATCAGCAAAGTTAGATGCTTCTTCTTGCAGATGGTGGATCGTGCTATCGACCTCTTCCATCAGCTCCTGTTTCCAAGCCAGCAGAATTTGACTGAAATGCTCTTTTTGAGCATCGCTCATATAATCTTCACCATCTTTTGCCTCGTAAGGGACAAATTGGGTGAACTGTGTGTCGTTAGTGTTTGGCATGAGGTGCCTCACTTCTCCGAAATGACTGAGTTCCCGATGGGCATCAGCAGTCTTAAACAGTTAATTCCGTTACTTCCTGAAGCCGGAAGGTTGGTGAAATTACCAGAACACCAACCTTTAGGCTAGTCCTGATTTTGAAAAAATATAGCCTAAATCAATGATAGTTTCAGGATTAAGACGATAAATTGGGGAAAATACGTATCTTGTGGATATGTGTAATACGACTTATGTATAATCGCATGCGATATATCAGGAGATCGTTACATGCAGAATAAGTGGACAAGTCGGGCAAAGGAGATTGAGTCCTTTAAAGTAATGGACTTGCTTAAAAGAGCGAAACAGCTGGATGCTGAGGGGTTCGATGTTATTCATATGGAAGCAGGTGAGCCCGATTTCGGAACAGCACCACGGGTCAAGGAGGCGGCGCACTGTGCTATTGATCAGGGGTTGACCCAATACACTCCAGCGGCGGGTATTCCTGAGTTACGTCAGGCCATTGCTCGCTTTTATGAGCAGCGCTATGGATTGAAGATTGATGCCAGCCGAGTAATTGTTACATCGGGCGCTTCGGGTGCGTTGTTGATGGTTTTTGGATTGTTAGCAGATCCTGAAACGACATTTATGATGGCTGATCCAGGCTATCCTTGTAACCGACAGTTTTTACGTATGTTAGAAGCCAGAAGCCAACTAGTACCGACCACGGCTGCCGAAAAGTTCCAACTGACTCCTGATCTAATTAAGCGTGAATGGCATCAGAAAACAGCGGGTGTATTGATAGCATCACCCGCCAATCCGACTGGCTCCGTACTCCATAAAGAGGAGCTTCAAGGGGTGGCTGATGCCGTTAAACAGCAAGGTGGAGTGCTGATTGTCGATGAGCTTTACCATGGCCTGACTTATGGCTTTGATGCAGCCTCTATTTTAGAGGTAGAGCCTGATGCTTTCGTTATCAATAGCTTCTCGAAGTACTTTGGCATGACGGGATGGCGCTTGGGGTGGATTGTTGCGCCTGAGTCGGCGGTTCCAGAATTGGAAAAGCTTGCGCAAAATCTCTATATCTCGCCACCGACAGTTTCACAATATGCGGCTTTGGCTGCATTTGATGATGAAAGCTTGGAGGAGTTTGAAAGGCGGCGTCACCAATTCGAATTACGCCGGAATTTGCTGGTTGAAGGACTGCGTAAACTGGGCTTTGATATCCCTTTAATGCCTGAGGGAGCATTCTATGTGTATGCGGACGCCTCTCACCTGACAGATAATACCTATGATTACTGCTGGAGGTTGCTGGAAGAGGCTCATGTGGCTGCAACACCAGGACTCGACTTCGGCAGCTATCGTGCTAATCAGTTTATTCGTTTCTCTTACACGACGGGCTTAGACCGAATTGAACTGATGCTGAAACGTTTGGCGGCGTTTATCAACAACTAGCATTAGGTAAGGAAAATGTGCTCATTTTCCACATGAATCTCTAGGGGAGTGAGGGTTTCGCCAGGGCATGGGCCTGCGACACACTCCCCATCTTCAATACGAAATAGTGCACCGTGGGTTGCGCACTGTATGAAGTTCTTTTCGATATCTAAAAACTGATCCGGCTGCCACTCCAGTGCGATGCCTCTATGGGGGCACTTGTTCAGATAAGCAAAATATTCCCCGTTATGGTGAACCACAAAAAGTGATTTCTCGTCCAATGAGAACCCTTTTGCTGTGCTTTCGGGGATTTCTTGCGTGGTGCAAAGCTTGATCATCGTGGAAGTGTCCAATTCGCTATTGAAGGAAATCTCAACCCGTTATGTGGGTTTCTGTTTATAATCCCTATCTATCTTAACTTATATTGGGCAACTGTCGGGGTTCTGTATTTCGTTTTTAATAGTGAGAGGATGCGGTGCTGATAGCAAAATCAATAGCTAAACCTCTGAGATACAAGGGTGCATTGCTTGGAGGTTTAGGAGTGATGTTATTGATGCTTACAATAGCATCAGTGCAATGGGGTGCGGTTTCTCTCTCCTTGGGCGACGTTTGGTCGGGGGATGAAGTGGCACGCCGTGTTGTCCTAGAAATCCGTTTGCCTCGGGCTCTGTTGGTTATGCTAGCCGGTGGACTGTTGGCTGTTACCGGTGCTGTGATCCAATCTTTATTCCGCAACCCGTTAGCGGATCCAGGCCTGATTGGTGTTTCCGCTGGGGCTGCGTTGGCAGCGGTTGGATGGCAAGTAGCTGTAACCTCGTTAGGCGGCGGCTTGTTGGTATCTTTGGGGATGCCGTTAGCGGCTTTCTTAGGTGGTATGTTGGTAACTCTGCTTGTTATGCGAATTGCGCAAACCACTGAGGGGATATCTTCAATCACCTTATTACTTGCTGGTGTTTCCATTAATGCGATGGCTGGTGCAGGAATAGCGGGCCTGAAATATCTTTCCGATAGTATGACATTGCGCCAAGTGACTTTCTGGCTGATGGGCAATGTGCAAGGCGTGGGCTGGTGGCATGTCGTATTACTAACGGTAGTCGCTGTGGTCTGTCTTCCATGGGTGTTGCGTTTCGCTAGTGTACTTAACTTACTGCTATTAGGTGAGCAACAAGCCCAGTTACTGGGTGTTGATACCCAAAAGACCTATCGTCAGCTTGTATTTATGACGGCGCTGGTTGTGGGTTCAGTGGTTTCGTTAGTAGGTATGATTGGCTTTGTGGGGTTAGTGGTGCCTCATGTGGTTCGTTTATTGTTCGGGCCTGACAATCGACAGCTTCTGCCTCTCTCTTTTCTGTTAGGTGCAGGCCTGCTTTTGTTTGCAGATCTCTTATCACGGACGTTGGTCGCTCCCGCCGAACTGCCTATCGGTCTGATAACTGCCTTAGTGGGAAGTCCTGTATTTCTTATGATGATTCGTGCGGGGCGGAGGAAAGCCGGGTGATACAAGCACGAGGACTAGCATATAGGCAAGAAAGCCGTTCTATTGTGGAACGTGTAGATCTGTCACTCGAAGCGGGTAAATTACACGCTTTAATCGGCCCCAATGGCAGTGGCAAAAGTACCTTACTAAAACTCTTGTCGGGTGTTATTAAGCCAAATGAAGGTGGGATATTTCTCAGCGGTAAGCCGCTTGAAGATTATGGTGTTAGCGAACGCTCACTCTTATTGGCAGTGCTATTGCAGGAGCAGTGGTTGGATTTTCCTTTTCGTGCGTGGGATGTGGTTGCTATGGGGGGGTACCCTCTGGGTGAACTAGAGTCGGTTTTGCAGGTGCAAATTACGCAGGCCTTAAAGGCTTTGGATATTGAGGATCTGGCTGAGCACGCTTATACCCATTTATCCGGTGGGGAAAAACAGCGTGTGCACTTGGCAAGGCTTCTGGTTCAAATAGGTGATTTGACCCAGTGTGTTTTACTTGATGAGCCCTTAAAAGCGATCGATTTGACTCACCAAATCAGCGTTATGCGCTTGCTAAAAGGCTTAGCTAAGCAGGGAAAGTCGGTTTTTGTTGTGATGCATGACTTGTCATTAGCCGCTCAATTTGCAGATAGCATATCGTTAATGAGCGCAGGCCGAGTTGTGCATACGGGTACGCCTGATGACGCGCTTGAGACAACTCGCCTTTCTGAGGTTTATCAGACGCAGGTTGAGTCGGTTAGGGTAGACGGGCAACGGCTTTTTTATGTGCGGTAGCCCGTCTCCGATAGCGGTTAAGGCGCGATGAGGCCTTCAGCAATCATTTGACTGAGCAGCACATTAATCGCGTCATCGTCATCTGTGTCGACGGCAATGGTATAGTCTTGCTCTGCCTCAGTTAAGCGTTGTTGATGTTTCAGTTGGTCTTGCATAACCTCGATGTCGGCATCGGAAGCATCGCCTCCTTGCGCTTGTCGCCTTTTCAGTCGTGCTTCAATCAGTTTCTGTTCACAATGGCAGCTAATGATGCGTAAAGGAATCTCCAGTGATTGTGCAAGATCGGCATAGCTCACGCGAGTACGCTTTCGAATAAAGGTTGCGTCGACGATGACGGAGTAGCCGCTTTGGAGCAGGGAGCGAGAGAGATTGAGCAGGTGCTGAAAAGTTCGAGCATTCATCTCTTGCCCGTATAACTCTAAACGCTCTCCCCGTCGGCTAAGCTCTCGATATAGTCGCTTGCGCTCAACATCGGAGCGTAAACGGATGCAGTCTATCCTCTCGACCAACTGACTACTCAGGTGACTTTTCCCGCTACCGGAGACGCCGTGCATTAAAAAAAGAGCCGGCTTTTGTTTGTGAGTGTATTGCTGCGTCAGATTGAGGTAACGCCGGAACGTAGTCAGGTCAGGTGTATCCCCAAGCATTGCTACCTTTGCTCTGACCATGGAGCGATACGATTTGTAAAAATTGAGTAAAGAAAGCGCCTCATAATCACCTGTGAGCTCTAGGTAACGATTCAGGCAACGATTAGACCAACGATATTGCCCTTTTACTTCTAAATCCATCAAAAGGAACGCAAGGTCACAAATCGTGTCTATCCAGCGGAACTGTAGGTTAAACTCGATGCAATCGAATAGTCGTAACTGCCCATGGTATAGCGTGACATTGCCTAGGTGTAAATCGCCATGGCACTCCCTGATATGGCCTTCTTGTTTACGGCGGGCAATGATCGGCGCTAGCTTACGAAACTGCTGCGCTGTCCTATGGGATAAAAACTGCAGCTGCTGCCAGTCGTTTGCACTGATCTTTTGTTCGCTGATATGGGTATAATTGTCCGAAACGACATCCCAGATGGTATCAGACTCTCCCCAAGGGCTGTCTTGTGCAACACGGGGAATCCGAGTGTGAAAGTGTGCGATTTGTTCGGCTAGCATGTCGATCCAAGCGGGTTCAAAGCGACGGCGGTCAAGGATAAGATCCAGCCGCAGTTCAGGATCGAACTGGTACATTCGCACTGCATACTCGATTGGCGTTGCTTCATCCAGTTGATCCAACTCGTTAAGTTGGGGATTCTCGACAGAGCCTGAGATGGCTATGAGCGTATCATAAATGTCGGGTGCTAAGCGTTGATTGAGGCGAAGTTCCTCTTCGCAAAAATGTTTACGCAGTGCCAAGGTGGTAAAATCAAGAAAGCCAAAATCGACCGGCTTTTTAATTTTATAAGCATACTCTCCTGTCAGAAGTAACCAGGAGATATGTGTTTCAATTACACGTACAGGGCTATCAACGTGATGCGGATAGTGCTCAGGGCGCGTTAGTGCTTTGATCAAATCGGGTTGCATGAAACCTTCGGTATTGTCATAAACGTTAAGGAATTATACTGGGCTGATGGCTAAAAAGAGAACACCAGCAAAGAAAACGTCTTCAAGGGCGAAAAAAGCACCAGCATCGCGTTCGATCTGGCGAAAGTTACTGAGCTTGCTCTTTAAGTTGAGCTTGGTTGCGTTTGTCTTAGGCGGGATAGGTATGATCTATCTGGATGCCCAGATTCGTGAGCAATTCGAAGGCAAGCGTTGGGCACTCCCCGCCAAGGTATTTGCAAGGCCGTTGGAGCTTTACCCAGGCGCTCCTTTCTCTATAACGGATCTCAAATTAGAACTCAAAGGTTTGGGGTATCAGCAGACGACTCATGCCAGTAAACCTGGCCAAGCAGCTTTCTCTAAAAGCACTGCACATATATACACTCGCGGCTTCGATTTTCCTGATGGAAGAGAAAGTGCGCAGCGATTGATCCTCGATTTTTCAGGTAATACGCTGTCTCACATTAAGGATATGCAAGGGCAAATACTCCATTTGGCTAGACTTGAGCCGGTATTAATTGGCGGCATTTATCCGCAAAATAATGAAGATAGGGACCTGATTCGCCTTGAAGATGCGCCTGTTGGCTTAAAAGATGCCTTGATTGCAATTGAGGATAGAAGTTATTACGAACACTTTGGTATATCCCTGAAAGGCATTGCCCGCGCCATGTGGATCAACCTTCAAGCCGGTCGGTTTGTGCAGGGCGGTAGTACGCTTACGCAGCAGTTGATAAAAAATTTTTACCTCACTTCTGAACGAACATTGGCAAGAAAGCTGATGGAGATTCCCATGGCCGTATTGCTGGATTTTCATTACAGCAAGGAGGAGATTCTCGAGGCTTACCTGAATGAGGTTTATTTAGGGCAGGAAGGTTCTCGAGCAATTCATGGTTTTGGGTTGGCTGCACAGTATTATTTTGCGCTACCTATTCAAGAACTCCAGTTGCACCAAGTGGCGCTGCTGGCGGGTTTGGTTAAGGGCCCCTCGTATTACGATCCACGGCGCAACCCTGAGCGTGCAAAAAAACGCCGAGATTTGGTGCTGAGTGTACTAAGGGACGAAGGCACCATATCGGAGTCGTTATATCAAACTACAATCAAAATGCCGTTAGGGGTTGTTAAGCAAAAAAGCTTACTCAAGGGGGCATACCCCGCTTATCTGGACATAGTAAAGCGGCAACTTAGAGAAAACTATCGTGATGAAGACCTTAGAACCGAAGGGCTTCGAGTATTCACGAGTCTGAATCCGATTGTGCAGGCAAAAGCGGAAGCGGCCCTGACCAAAACGATAAGCAGTTTGGAAAAACGCTATGGCAAGCGGCTTGCTGAACTTGAAGGTAGTATGGTCGTCACAGACCCTCAAACGGGAGAAGTCCTCAGTATTATTGGAGGTCGAAGCACTCGTTACCAAGGATTTAATCGGGCCTTAGATGCTGTGAGGCCAATTGGTTCATTAGTCAAACCGGCGGTGTACCTAGCAGCGCTAGAACATGGATACACGCTAGTTTCGCCCATAGAAGACGAACCTTTTAGTGTCGATATGCCGAATGGTCAAGTATGGCAGCCACAGAACTTTGATAAACAATCCCATGGCTTAGTCCCCCTTCATCGAGCGTTGGCGAAATCCTATAACTTATCCACGGCTCGTTTAGGTATGGATGTAGGATTGGATAAAGTCATTAAAACATTACGCCAGTTAGGTGTTGAGCGAGAGATTGATCCCTATCCGTCGTTACTATTAGGTGCTCAAGGCCTTCCAGTGGCTGAGGTTGCAAGCGTTTATCAGACGATTGCGGCTAACGGTTTTCAGATGCCGCTACGCTCAATTCGACAAGTAACCGATAGTAGTGGTGTAGAATTATCACGTTATCCGTTCCAGGTTAGGCAAACGGTTTCTGGTGAGAGTGTGCACTTACTTCAATATGCCATGCAAGAGGTAGCACGCAGTGGAACTGCGCGGTCCATCTATAGCAGTTTGCCTTCTGAGCTGAATGTAGGGGGGAAAACGGGCACATCGAATGATCAGCGCGATAGCTGGTTTGCGGGCTTTACCGGTAATCGTCTGGCGGTTGTGTGGCTTGGCCGTGATGATAACGAACCGCTGCCTTTTACGGGCTCAGGAGGGGCGCTCAAGGTTTGGACTGAATTTATGAAAAATGAGCGCCCTGAGCCTTTTATTACACCGGTACCTGAAGGTGTTGAGTACTTATGGGTTGATCAGGAGACCGGATATTTATCGGATGAGCGTTGCCAAGGGGCTGTTCAGATTCCTTTCTTGAAAGGAACAAAACCTCAGTATCGAGTTGATTGCGGGGTTGAACCCGTACAGAATAGAGGGACGGAGCCGCTGGATTGGTTCCGACGCTGGTTTAGGCAGGAGTGATGATGCGCAAGAAAACAGGTATTAAACTGGGCACGCTAGGAATTTTTCTAGTGATGTCAGGCTGTTCGACACAGAACCTTTACAATACACCCATAGAAGATCGTTCTACATCGACAAAACCACTAAGGGAAAGCAATAGTATTGTAACGCCCGTTGACCCTTCAAGCGGCGTGATAGTTACACCTGTTGCGCCGACGCCTGTTTTCCGTACGCAAAGGGATAGCAGCAGTGAGCCGGGGGTGAATAGTGCGCCTAAAGCGGTGGTGCGTTCGGAGCAAAATCCTGCTGCCATAGCTTTACTGGACACCGCCCGGCAACAGACAAATAGCGGGCGTTTGCGCGATGCGCAAACCAGCTTGCAGCGGGCACAGCGCATATCACCCAAGAACCCCGAAGTTTACTATTCCTTAGCTGATACCCACCGGCGTTTAGGTGAGTTTTTGCAAGCAGAGCAAGTCGCGCTAAAAGGTGTTGCTGTTGCTCAGGGGCAAAATAATTATCTGCGGCGTTTATGGTTATTAATCGCATCCATTAGAACCGATACCGGTGACATCGAAGGCGCAAATAAAGCAGCTGTTATTGCAAAGCGTTATTAATCGCCACACAGCCAATTGTTTGATAATGCATGAAAAGCCGACCCTTACGAGTCGGCTTTTTGTTGTTGATCGCTGATCATGTGCCTGCAAGCTAGCCCAATAAAAATGAGTCCTGCTGCCATCATCAGGTTCTCTGTAGGCATATGCTGGTAGGTAGGCAATAGAGACGCTTTACTATAAATCAGCAAGCTTGATGAGATCAGTAGTGCCCCCACTACTCCTAGGTTTCGAATTGATGGCTGTGGAAAGCTTACTAAGGAGATAAGCAGCGATAGAGCACACAAAACGGAGAGTACTTGAGTGTATTCAACACCTAATCCCATTCTTCGCATCAGTTCAAACATAGCAAACAGAGCTAAAACCCAACGTCCCCAAGCAGCTCGACTAAAATAATACCCGAATCTCGCGGCTGTGATTAACGAGCTGATAAGGGGAATGGCGATAAAAATTTTCAGCTGAGTCAATAATCGCGCCATGGTTTGCGAGTCTTGATTCTCACCGCTGAGCAAGATTTCACCTAACGCTGAAGCAGCAATGAATCCAAGCGATAGCGTTATCAGCATGGCAAACGTCTTGGTTTGCTCTGTCAGTTTTTCAGGTTGCCTGAATAGCTGGGCAGCAGCAAAAATGCTGCCCAGTATTAGAAGGAACTCAGATATGGCTGCTATCATTTTAGTGTCGCAAAGACTCGGCCAGCCGCTTCAATCGTTTTTTCTATGTCTGCAGCGGAAATAGCTGCTGACATAAAGCCAGCTTCATAGGCGGACGGGGCAAAATAGACCCCTTCTTTTAGCATGCCTTGGAAGAAGGCGGCAAAGCGCCCTGTATCGCACGCCGTTGCAGCGGTATAGCTATTTACTTCAGTTTGTTCTGTAAAGAAGAGGCCGAACATACCGCCCACGGCAGATGTTGTGAATGGGATGTTGTGCAGTAGTGCCTGCGATTCCAGCCCTTGGGTCAGCAGCTCTGTTTTTGCTGCCAATTGCTCATGAATACCCGGTGTTTGTTGCAAAGCGTTGAGCATAGCTAAGCCTGCGCTCATGGATAGCGGGTTGCCCGACAAAGTTCCCGCCTGATAAACAGGGCCTAGCGGTGCAATATGTTCCATTATCTCGCGTTTACCGCCGAAAGCGCCAACTGGAAGGCCTCCCCCGATGACTTTACCTAAAGTGGTTAGGTCAGGCTTGATGCCGTAATAGGCTTGTGCGCCGCCGAGAGCAACACGAAAACCTGTCATAACCTCATCAAAGATCAATACCGAACCATATTCATCACAAACCTCTCTCAATCCTTCGAGGAAGCCCTCCTTAGGAGGAATGCAGTTCATATTGCCAGCAACCGGTTCAACGATGATGCAGGCAACCTGATCGCCGACTTCTGCAAATGCCTGACGCACATTATCGATATCGTTAAAGGTGAGGGTGATGGTGTGTTCTGCTAAAGAGGCAGGTACGCCAGGAGAGTTGGGCTCGCCGAGCGTCAGTGCCCCTGAGCCGGCCTTGACCAATAGCGAGTCAGAGTGACCGTGATAGCATCCTTCAAATTTTACAATTTTGTCTCGACCGGTATAGCCACGGGCTAGACGAATGGCACTCATGGTGGCTTCAGTCCCCGAGCTTACCATGCGTACCATCTCAATAGAGGGCATGATCTCGCACACTTTATCAGCCATAACGGTTTCGATTGCGGTAGGTGCACCAAAACCTAGTCCATTATCTAAGACGTCACGCACCGCGTTAATGACATCGGGATGGGCATGGCCCAGAATCATCGGGCCCCATGAGCCGACATAGTCGATATATTGGTTATCATCCTCATCAAATAGGTAGGCACCTTCTCCTTTTTTAAAGAAAACCGGCGTGCCTCCGACCCCTTTGAACGCTCGCACAGGTGAATTTACGCCGCCGGGGATATGTGTTTGGGCCGCTTTAAAAAGATCTTCTGAACGTGACATTGTAATAACCTTTAATCATTCTATTTGAAGACATCAGCAAAGGCTTGTGCCTGCTGAGTCACTGATGGGGCGGTAAATAGAGAGTGGACAACAGCAACCATGTCCGCGCCAGCAGCGATAACCTGATGGGCATTATCCACAGTAATACCGCCTATCGCTACTATTGGTGATGAGAGCTGCTGGCGTGCTTCCTGCAAGAGAGTTAGGGGTGCAGGTATAGCATGTGGCTTCGTTTGGGAGCGGAAAAATGCGCCAAAAGCTACATAGGACGCTCCTTGCTTCTCGGCTTTTTGTGCAAGACTCAGGCTATCATGGCATGTTACGCCAATGATAGCGTTGGCTGAAAGTCGAGACTTTGCATCGCTTAGGGAGCCATCGCTCTGGCCTAGATGTACGCCGCTAGCACTACAGGAAAAAGCAAGTTCAATATCATCATTAATAATAAAATAGCGCTGGTGATGCTCACATAGGCTATTTAGTGCGCTTGCTTGCCGTAAACGTTTACCTTTATCGTTTGATTTATCTCGATATTGGATAATTTGAGCGCCCCCTAAAATGGCGTCTTCCACTTGGCACAGTAGGGTGTCGTCATCAGGCATGAGTGTATTATCCGTTATCGCGTAGAGGCCTTTCAGTGAGTTCATAATGTCTGCTTATGGGTGTAGTAATATTCAATTTGGCTGCGGGTTATCATGCCCATTAATTCATTTTTGTTACTTACAACGCAGAGCAGGTTGATATGCTGCTCGTTCATTTTAGTGAGCGCTTCATGAAGCGTTGCCCTAAAGCTAATCTCGACTACGTTAAAGCGTTCCGCAGGAATATCGAGTAGATTTATAGGATCGTTAATGTTGTCTCTGGCGACCCAATCGTTTAAATCTTTGGGGAGCATAACCCGTGAGTTCTGCTCTTGAGGGTCTTTTATGTAGAGCCAGCGAGGGGATTCCGTAACGATTTGCTGGGCGGCTTTAAGGCTGATTTCGGCATCCGTTATGATGAAGCATCTTTCCATTAGACTACCTGTGGCCGCGCGAGACAGTGACTGTGCAATGGGCTCCTGACGATAATCAAGGCCCTGTGCTTGCAGTGCGGACTGGAAGATCGAGGGTAGGTTAAACAGGTAGCGAACCGTGAGATTACTAATCACAATTGCAATCATGCCGGGGAAAATAATATTGGGATTGCCGGTTAACTCCAGTAGCGCGACTAAAGCGGCTAATGGAGCATTCAATACGGCTGCCATCATCGCGCCCATGCCGAGCATTGCATATAGCCCTTGGTGAGATACATCCATATCACTGAAAAAATCACCCACTACACCAAAGATTCCACCAATGATGGCGCCAATAAACAGCGTCGGACCAATGAGACCTGCAGGAATACCTAGTCCCAAAATGAATGGTGTTAGTAGGAGTTTGGCAAGTAATAGTCCACATAGTAATTGAAGTTCAATGCGCCCCCATAGTGCATCTGAGATCGTGTCATAGCCGACCCCCATAATTTGTGGATAAAAAATAGCAAGGCTCCCGGTTGCTATCCCAGCAATAATAAAGCGCAGCACGACCGGTTTGTTGGAGAAACGATAGGTATAGAGCATGATTTTGTTAAAAGCTGCTGCTGAAATGCCAACACATACGCCTAACAGCATCACCCATGGGATTTCCGCCAATGTACCAATTTGAAAGAGTGGAACGCTAAAGACGGGGTCGTGTCCTAGGACAGTCCGCATTACGAGATCTGCTGAGACGGCTGCCACAATAACAGGCGTGAAACCTATCAGTGTGTATTCCATCAAAACCACTTCCATAGCAAAGATGACCCCGGCTAGAGGCGTATTGAAGGCAGCAGAAATCGCTGCTGCAGCACCGCATCCGACTAATAATCGCAATGAGTTGTTAGGGAGCTGCAAGCGTTGGCCGATTAGGCTGCTGCAAGCGGCACCAAGATAGATAGATGGCCCCTCCCTGCCGACAGAGTGTCCGCTGACAAGGGCGATAGTTGCTGTTACAAATTGGGCTGCCAAGCTGCTTCCGGGGATTTGGCCTTGGTGGTAGGCAAGGCGTTCAAACAGGTGCACCATCCCAGCTTGCTTTGCCTTTGGCCAGAGTAAAAAAATTAACGAAAGAGTGATACTGCCTGCAATAGGGAGTAAAAAAAGCTGAAGGGTAGGCAGAGATTCAAACGCTTCGGCGTTTCCTTGCCACCACGCTAATGGCCACTCAACAGCAAGCCGGAACAGTACCATCAGTATGCCGGTGGAGACCCCTGACAAAAGCCCCAAAATAACAAGCTGAGGGAGCGCATCATAATGAGTAAGTCGCTCCCTAAAGTGTTGCAGTGATAAATGGCGCTTTTGCATTCGATGATTTAACCAACAGCTGATAGTTTTTAATCTTTCTGATCGGTATTATAAGTTAACAGTTTTTACGTGAAGATGAGAGGTTGTTGTGATTAAAGTAGGAATCGTAGGTGGAACAGGTTATACCGGAGTTGAATTGCTGCGTTTGCTCGCCAATCATCCAAGCGTAGAGGTCCAAGTCATTACATCGCGTTCGGAAGAGGGGATCGCGGTTGCAGATATGTTCCCTAACTTACGAGGGCACTTTGATTTGTGCTTCACCGTACCCGATGTAGATAGGCTGGCTGAGTGCGATGTGGTTTTCTTCGCAACACCTCATGGGGTTGCTATGAGTATGGCGCCTGATCTGATCAGAAGAGGTGTCAGGGTGATTGACTTGGGTGCGGATTTCCGTATCAAAGATGTGTCGCTTTGGTCGCAATGGTACAAGTTGGAGCATACCTGCCCAGATCTGGTTGAAATGGCTGTGTATGGTTTGCCTGAAGTAAATCGCCAACAAATTAAAGATGCGCAGCTAATTGCGTGTCCTGGTTGTTATCCTACCGCGACTCAGCTGGGTTTCTTGCCGCTATTAGAACAAGGGCTGATTGATCATCGCCGACTGATTGCTGATTGTAAGTCGGGAGTCAGTGGTGCCGGTCGTGGTGCAAGTGTGGGTGCGTTGTTATGCGAAACCAGCGAAAGCATGAAAGCGTATGCTGTGGCTGGGCACCGCCATCTTCCAGAGATTCGGCAAGGCCTGAGTGAAGCGGCAGGTCGTCCGGTCGGGCTGACCTTCGTACCCCATTTGACGCCAATGATTCGGGGTATTCACGCCACGTTATATGCGACGCTCAAAGATCCGAAAGATGGCCTACAAAGCCTTTTTGAGGAGCGCTATAAAGATGAGCCTTTCGTTGATGTTATGCCCGAAGGAAGTCATCCAGAGACCCGTAGTGTCAAAGGTGCTAATACTTGTCGCATCAGTGTATTCCGTCCTCAGAACGACGATACGGTTGTAGTGTTGTCAGTCATTGATAACTTGGTCAAGGGCGCTGCAGGCCAGGCTGTGCAAAATATGAATATCATGTTTGGGCTGGACGAAGCGAGCGGATTGGGAATCGTTGGTTTAATGCCTTGATACTTGACTAAATTGCTTGGTTAATGAACAATAGCGTCAGGTTTATAACGATATAGAGTATGATATGACAGAGACAGTGGCATCCAGTGCTCCGATGGTGTTTACCGATTCGGCCGCTGCAAAGGTAAAAAGCCTGATTGAGGAAGAGCAGAACGATAACCTGAAGCTGAGAGTATTCATCACAGGGGGCGGTTGTGCAGGTTTTTCTTACGGTTTTACTTTTGATGAAGAGGTAGCTGAGGATGATACTCAAATCGAGAACCAAGGTGTGCTTATGGTGGTGGATCCCATGAGCTTTCAATACTTAGAAGGTTCAGAAGTGGATTACACCGAAGGCCTACAAGGTTCTCAATTTAAAATCAATAATCCCAACGCCACGACAACGTGTGGTTGTGGTTCATCCTTCTCTATCTGAATGCTTTCAGGCAGCTTGTTTTCTCAGGCTGTCTTTTTATCCCGCTTGATATATTCCGCCTAGAATAGTTTCTTTACTTGCTCCTGTTACCGAAGGTAGGTTGCCACTAAGGCCATTTAATGCTCGATAAGCCAGCCATGCAAAGGCGGCTGCTTCGACCCAGTCAGGATGCATACCTAAAGACTCTGTGGTTGCAATGGATGAGGGCTCTAGAAGCTGTTTCAAGCGTTGAACCAGTGCTGTATTGTGGGCGCCACCACCACAAATATAGATTTCAGGGACGTTGTGCTTTTCTGAAATAATCGCATCTGAAATGGATCGAGCAGTTAATTCGAGGAGTGTTGCTTGGATGTCTGCGGGACTAAGTTGATAATCCGCGGATTGATTCAACATGTGCTCCAGCCACTCTATATTGAACTGTTCACGTCCCGTACTTTTCGGTGGTGCTTCGTGAAAAAAGGGAAGCGACATAAGTTTTTCTAGTAATGATGCATTGTATATGCCGCTGGCGGCCCAAGCGCCGGCTTGATCATATGGAACGCCTCGATGGCGATAGCACCATGCGTCTAGTAGTACGTTACCAGGTCCTGTGTCATATCCTCTTACTTCCCCTTGCGTGGGCAAAACGGTGATATTGGACATGCCGCCAACATTAAGTATTACCCGGCTGGTATGACAGCTTTTGAATTGGTCAGCATGGAACGCCGGAACTAACGGTGCGCCTTCACCACCATAGGCGAGATCTTTTCTGCGAAAGTCTGCAATGACCTTAATGTTTGTCTGTGCTGCGATAAGGTTGGGATCTCCCGCTTGCAGCGAGAAGCCGGTTTTAGGTCGGTGGCGAATAGTTTGTCCATGGCTGCCAATAGCGAGGATGTCTGATCGGTTAAGATTTAAGTCGTGTAATGTATGGTTGATTGCTGCAGCAAATAGCCGGGCAAGCTCTATATCCAGCTTGCCTAGGCGCTCTATCTCGTTATCCCCCGGTTGAGTTAAACCAAGGATGGCAGTTTTGGTTTCATGGGGTATTGGATAACACTTTGCGCCAATCAATTTCAGCTCTTGCCCTAGCTGCACGACGGCAACATCAATACCATCTAGGCTAGTGCCGGACATGACGCCTATGTATATACCTGCTTGCGTTTTCATTGTTCTCTGGAGGCCAATTGACGACCTGCAATGGTATTTAGCTGAGCAACCATTTGTTGTGCAATTTGATCAAAGGCTACGCGCTCTTTCTTCGCAACAGGTTGAGCCTGAGGGAACTTAACTGTCATTGGGTTTTTATGAGAGCCATTAACACGGAACTCGTAGTGTAGGTGGGGGCCGGTTGCAAGGCCTGACTTGCCTACATAACCTATGACTTGTCCTTGAGAAACGCGGCTCCCTTTCTTGAGCTTGCGGTTGTATTTAGACATATGCGCATAAAGTGTGGTGATATTGCTGCCGTGTTGAAGTACAACGGTTCTACCATATCCTCCTTTATTGCCTATCCAAATCACCTTTCCGTCACCCGATGCTTTAATAGGCGTACCCGTTTTCGCTGCATAATCAACGCCTTTATGTGCCCTAATCTTATTTAAGACAGGATGTTTTCGTGACAGATTGAAGCGAGAGCTAATGCGGGCAAAATCAACAGGCATGCGTAAAAATGCCTTCCGCATACTATGGCCCTCAGGAGTGTAGTAGCTAGTCTGTCCGTCTGAGTCGGTATAACGAATAGCAGTGTAGGTTTCGCCGTCATTAACAAATTGTGCGGCAACAACATGCCCGTCACTTATTTTCTTTCCATCTAAAAACTGTTCATTATAGATGATACGGAATTGATCCCCTTTTCGGATATCCTGAGAAAAGTCGAGATCCCAAGCAAACAGTGCCGCAAACTGCATAATCATATTATTGGAAAGACCTGCGCTTTCTGCATCAACAAAAAGGGAGTTACTAATGACGCCCTCGGCGTAGCGCTGTTTTGTCTCAGGTGTTCGCTCAATTGTATTTACGTGGTAAGAGGCGTCGTCACCCTTGCTAAGCACAATTGTTTTGAGTGGGGAAAGCTCATACTTCAACTTCCTCAGATCGTTATCTTCAATCAAAAAGCCTAAGGTTTCACCAGGATAAAGTCTGCTTAGTTGCCCATCTTTAGCGGCAGTGCTGACTTTGTAAACATCTTGTGGTGTGAGTCCTGCGCGCTTAAACAGAGAAGTCAGGTTGTCATTTTTATTAACCGTATAGTAAACCCAATTTTCGGAAGGCTCATTAATAGTAGTAGAGGGTACTGCATCAATGGGTTCTGCGACAGATAAATCGGAAGCGTCTGGTTGTGTTAGAGTGTTAGCTTCAAGATTTATCTGCACTCGAATGTTTTCTGCATCTCTATCAATTGATTGGCCCATCGGGGAATGCGTCAAAGAGAGTGGAACGGCTTTGGTCGCAGAAACCTCTTCGGAGGGTAAGAGCAATAAAGTCATTGTGATGATAAAGCCACAAATACCAACTGCCGCTAAGTGAACAATAGGAAAGCGGTGTGATGTTTTATTCTCAAGCCAGTGCATGCTTTGCCTCTATGCATTATGTAAACAGAGCGTTTAAAACAATAATATACAATAAGTACTTAAAGTAGTATCGGCCAAATAACCAAACTATTGACATGGGTAATAGAGATTTGTTCAAAACTCGCCCAATGGTTAGAATGTGGTCTTTTAACAATAGATGATTTTTTTACAGGGTATTGATCCGAGATGAGTAACATGACACTGCTAGAGGATTTGAAATCACGGGGCCTAGTGGCTCAAATGACCAGCGAAGAGGAGCTGGAGAAGCACCTCAATGAAGGCAGTGTGACACTTTATTGCGGGTTTGATCCTACTGCGGACAGTTTGCACTTAGGGCACTTGGTGCCTCTGCTTATGCTAAAGCGCTTTCAGGATTATGGACATCGCCCGATTGCGTTGGTTGGCGGAGCAACCGGTCTTATAGGAGACCCAAGCTTCAAAGCTCAGGAGCGTCAGCTTAATTCTGCTGAAGTGGTTACGCAGTGGAGTGAGTGTTTAAAGAATCAAATTAGCCGTTTTATCAACTTTAATGACAAAGATGGTGCAATTCTCGCTAACAACTATGATTGGACATCAAATGTTGATGTCTTAACGTTTTTAAGAGATGTGGGTAAGCACTTCTCTGTTAATAAGATGATATCGAAAGAATCTGTTCGCCAACGTATAGAGCGCGAAGGTGAGGGAATCTCTTTTACTGAATTTACTTATCAGATTCTTCAATCCTATGATTTTCAGCAGCTTAACAAACATTATGGGTGTACGCTGCAAATCGGTGGGTCAGACCAGTGGGGTAACATTACTGGCGGTATCGATCTTGCCCGTCGCATGAACGGCGCAGCGACTCATGGTTTGACATTGCCGTTGATTACAAAATCTGATGGAACCAAATTTGGGAAAACAGAAGCTGGGGCTGTTTGGCTTGATGCTAAAAAAACTTCCCCTTACGCCTTTTACCAATTCTGGCTGCAGACTCCTGATGCTGATGTCTACCGTTTTCTGAAGTTCTTTACGTTCCTTAGTGTTGAAGAAATTGAACGCATTGAAGAAGAAGACAAAGACCGTCAAGGTCGTCCAGAGGCTCAAGCTATTCTTGCTCGGGAAGTAACTACGCTTGTGCATGGCGAAGAGGGGTTATTGGCTGCTCAACGTATCACAGAAGCGTTATTCTCAGGTCAGCTGGATACACTTAATGAAGCAGACTATGAGCAGTTAAGCCAAGACGGATTACCCTCTTCCCAGCTTATAAAGGGGGAATTTGAAGAGAAACCGTTGACTCAGCTATTCTCAGAGGTGGAGCTTGCGAATGGGAAGCAGGTCAAAGATGCTCTGCAGCGAAATGCTGTTATGGTGAATGGCCAGAGCGTAGGGATTGAAATGATTGCGGATGCGGCAACGGTCTTCTCGGTGGAGAGGTCTTGTTTTGGCAAATATTTCTTAGTGAAACTGGGTAAAAAGAAGCATCATCTTTTTACGCTCTAGCTACTACTAAGTAGCCACTTTCTAAAAAGCACCTTCGGGTGCTTTTCTGTATTTATTGGCAATATAAAGCTCCATAATATAAAGCTCCATTAGTGAGTAATGCATAAAAATTTCATATTTTTTACAACTTTTTGCGAATAAGGTGTTGACACTTTTTTGGGTGTCTGTAGAATGCGCACCTCTTCCAGCAGAGAGCGCCAAACAGGCGAGCTTAGGCAGGAA
>NPIG01000187.1_pt1 | contig 55196 bp, 50 predicted proteins | sample 8637441 | NCBI WGS metagenome assembly NPIG01 (sample SAMN07420675, study PRJNA396082) | bioreactor metagenome | isolation source: sample BR6 brine-fed electro-methanogenic bioreactor BR | place: Japan: Kochi | collected 2016-06-14
CGGCGCCGGCGGCGACGGCCTCGTCGATCTGGGCGCGGACCTCGTTGGCGAAGCGGATGTTGGCCATCGGCCCGATGGTGGTTTCGGGGTCGAGCGGGTTGCCCAGCTTGTAGCTCTTGACGATCGCCACCGCCTTTTCGACGAAGGCGTCGAACAGGCTTTCGTGCACATAGATCCGCTCGATCCCGCAGCAGCACTGGCCGGAATTGTACATCGCTGCGTCGACCAGGGTATCGACCGCCGCGTCGAGGTCGGCATCCTCCATCACATAGCCCGGATCCTTGCCGCCCAGTTCCAGCCCGACGCCGGTGAAGGTGCCCGCCGCGGCGCGTTCCATCGCGCGGCCGCCGCCCACCGACCCGGTGAAGTTGACGAAGTCGAAGGCGTTTCCGGCGATCAGCTCGGAGGTGGTGTCATGGTCGAGATAGATGTTCTGGAACACGTCCAGCGGCACGCCCGCCGAATGGAAGGCCTGGGCCATCCGCTCGCCCACCAGCAGGGTTTGCGTCGCGTGTTTCAGCATCACCGTGTTGCCGGCGATCAGCGCCGGAGCCACGGTGTTGATCGCGGTCATGTAGGGGTAGTTCCACGGCGCCACCACCAGCACCACGCCCAGCGGCACCCGCTTGATATAACGTTTGAAGGTGGCGTCCTCGCCCACGGCGAGATCGGCCAGCGCCTCTTGCGCGATGGTCGCCATGTAGGAGGCGCGTTCGTTGAAGCCGCCGAATTCGCCGCCGAAGCGGATCGGGCGCCCCATCATATGGGCCAGTTCCGGCACGATCTGGTCGTTCAGATCGCCGACGGCGGCAACGCCGGCCATCACCAGGTCGATCCGCTCCTGCAGCGGGCGGGCGGCCCATGCGGCCTGTGCCGTGCGCGCGCGGTCGGCGGCGGCGCGTGCCGCCTGCAGGCCGAGCGTTTCCCGCTCGGCATAGACCGATCCGTCGATCGGCGAGATGCATTTCAGTGTTTGGGTCATGGTGTCCTCAGGCCAGTTCGAAGCCGCGCGCCACTTCGTAATCGGTGACCACGCGGTTGAAGTCCTCGATCTCCCATTCGGCCGCGCGGGCGTAATGGGTAATCACGTCATCGCCCATCGCCGCGCGCAGCATGTCCGAGGCGATCAGCGCCTCGCGCGCATCGCGCAGGGTATGGGGGATATGGGCGCTGTCGCCCTCATAGGCGTCGCCGGAGAAGGGCGCTTGCAGCTCCAGCCCCTCTTCGATGCCCTTGATGCCGGCGGCCAGCATGGCGGCCATCGCCAGGTAGGGGTTGATGTCCGAGCCGCCGACCCGGCATTCGATCCGGATCGCCTTGGTTCCGTCGCCACAGAGGCGGAAGCCGGCGGTGCGGTTGTCGATCGACCAGATGATGCGGGTGGGGGCGAAGCTGCCCTTCTGGAAGCGCTTGTAGCTGTTGATATAAGGCGCCAGGAAATAGGTGTAATCGGCGGCGTATTTCAGCAGCCCGGCGACATAGCTTTTCATCAGCGCCGACATGCCCAAGCTGTCCTCGGGGTCATAGAAGGCCGGTTTGCCGTCCTTCCACAGCGACTGGTGCACGTGGCTCGAGGAGCCGACCTTGTCGTGGTGCCATTTCGGCAGGAAGGTCACCGCGCGGCCCTGCTGCCAGGCGATCTCCTTGGTCGCGTGCTTGGCGATGGTGTGGTAGTCGGCGGTGTTCAGGCCGGAGGCGTATTTGATGTTCAGCTCTTCCTGCCCGGTCTCGGCCTCGCCCTTGGAGTTCTCGACCGGGATGCCGGCGTCCCACAGGTGATTGCGCAGCGGGCGCATCACATGCTCTTCCTTGGTGGTCTGCAGGATGTGGTAATCCTCGTTGACGCCCGAGATCGGCGCCAGCTCGCGGTAGCCGCCCTTGCGCAGCTCGTCGAAGCTTTGCTCGAACAGGAAGAATTCCAGTTCCGAGGCCATCATCGCCTCGTACCCCATCGCCGCGAGCCGCTTGAGCTGTTTCTTCAGGATCGCGCGGGGGGAATGGGCGATTTCCTCATGGGTGTGATGGTCGAGCACGTCGCAAAGCACCATCACCGTGCCGTCCAGCCAGGGCATCGGGCGCAGGGTGGAGAGGTCGGGCTTCATCACGTAGTCGCCGTAGCCCGCGCTCCAGGAGGTGGAGGCGTAGCCCTCGGGCGTGGCCATGGCCAGGTCGGTGGCCAGCAGGTAGTTGCAGCAATGGGTTTCTTCCCAGGCGCTGGCAATGAAATGGCGGGCATGGAACCGTTTGCCCATCAGGCGGCCCTGCATATCGACCAGGCAGGCCAGGACAGTGTCCACCTCGCCGGCCTCGACCCGGGCCTTCAGATCCTCGAAACTCAATGTACCAGACATCGGCAGCTATCCTGTTCTTATGTGGTGGCCCCGGCGTCGCCGCCGGGGCCCTTTGCATCGATCGCGACCGGCCTCAGCCGAAGGTGTACGGCGGGCCGGCTTTGCTGATCACGTCGTTGTAGTCGCGGAAGATCTGGACGATCTTGGCGTGCACTTCGCCTTCCTGCGCGATCTCGTCCCAGAACTTCACCGCGGCTTCTTCGACCGCCTTCCACTCGTCCTGCGGGATCGAGCGCAGTTTCAGCTTGTCGCCCTGCGCGCGCAGCCGCGCCTCGCCGCCCCAGTACCACTGGTTGCGGTAGGTATGCCCGGCCTCGATGCCGGCCATGACGATCGACTTGAGGTGCTCCGGCAGGTCTGCCCACTGACGCTGGTTGACGAAGAACGACCCGATCCAGGCGCCCGAGATGTTGTTGGTCAGGAAGTAGTCGGTCACATTGGCCCAGCCCACCGTGTAATCCTCGGTGATGCCCGACCAGGCCATGCCGTCCAGCTCGCCGGTCTGCACGGCAACTTCGGCGTCCTCGTAAGGAATGGTCACCGGCACAACGCCGAATTGCGACAGGAACCGGCCTGCGGTGGGGAAGGTATAGAGCTTCAGCCCGTCGAGGTCGGCCAGCGAGGTGACCTCTTTCTTGGTGTTGAAGTTGCAGGGGTCCTGACCGGCGGCAGACAGCCAGGTCACGCCGACCTTTTCGTATTCGCTGCGCCAGATGTCGGCCAGGCCGTACTGTTCGAACAGCACCGGAACGTCCAGCGAATGCTTGGTGGCCAGCGGGAAGTAGCCGCCGAACACCTGCAGCGGCGTGGGCGAGGCCATCGAGTCGTCATCCGAATGCACCGCATCGATGGTGCCGCGCTGCAGCGCCTGGAACAGTTCGCCGGTGGGCACGATCTGGTCGGCGTAGTAGAGCTCGATCTCCATCTCGCCGTTGGCGGCGGTGTTGATGTAGTCGACCACCGGTTTGGTCACATGCTCGCCAAGGGCGGCACCGGCATAGGTCTGGAAGCGCCACTTGATCGGCGCCTGGGCCTTGACGATGGCCGGAGAGGCCAGGGTCGCTGCGCCGCCCAGGGCGGCAACGCTTAGAAAGGATCGTCTGGAAGTCATGTCATGTACTCCTGTTGGGGTTTGCGGTGGTGCTCCGTTGGTGGAGTTCTTTGTGTTATTTGTCGTAGACCAGATCCGGCAGCCAAAGGGCGATTTCGGGGAAGATCATGACGATTGCCAGGGCAAAGGCCATCACGATCACGAAAGGAACGATCGAGATATAGATGTCGCGCATCCCGATCTCGGGCGGGGCCATGGCGCGCATCAGGAACAGGTTATAGCCAAATGGCGGCGTCATATAGGCGATCTGGCAGGTGATCGTGTACAGCACGCCATACCAGACCAGATCGAAGCCGAGCGCGCCGACCAGCGGCACATAGAGCGGCGCCACGATCACCAGCATCGCGGTATCGTCCAAGAAGGTGCCCATGACGATGAAGCTGAGCTGCATCAGGATCAGGATCATCCAGGGGCTGAGGCCCAGCTGATCGGTGAACAGGTTCTCGATCGCCTTGACCGCGCCCAGCCCGTCGAACACCGCGCCAAAGCCCAGCGCCGCCAGGATGATCCACATGAACATGCAGGAGATCGCCAGCGTCTCGCGCACCGAGGTTTCGAAGACCGCCTTGGTCATCCGCCCCTTGAGCACGGCGGCGACGAAGGCCGCCATCGCCCCGATCGCCGAGCTTTCGACCAGCGAGGTCCAGCCGTTGACGAAGGGCACCATCATCACCGCGAAGATCACCAGCGGCAGGATGCCGGCGCGCAGCAGGCGCAGTTTTTCGGCCATGGGGACGTCGCGTTCCTCTTCCGACAGGGCCGGACCGAGGTGCGGCTGCAACCGGCAGCGGACGTAGATGTAGATGATGAACATCGCCGCCATCATCAGCCCCGGGATCACCCCGGCGAGCCAGAGCTGCCCGACCGGCTGGCGCGCGATCATCGCGTAGAGCACCAGCACCACCGAGGGCGGCACCAGGATGCCCAGCGACGACCCGGCCTGGATCACGCCCGTCACCATGATCTTGTCGTAGCGGCGCTTCAGCAATTCCGGCAGCGCGATGGTGGCGCCGATGGCCATGCCCGCGACACTCAAACCGTTCATCGCCGAGATCAGCACCATCAGCCCGATAGTGCCGATGGCGAGCCCGCCCTTCACCGGCCCCATCCAGACGTGGAACATCTTGTAGAGATCGTCGGCGATCTTCGATTCCGACAGCACGTAGCCCATGAAGATGAACATCGGCAGCGTCAGCAGCGGGTACCATTTCATCAGCTTCATCGCCGCGGAGAAGGGCACACCGACCCCGCCGGTTCCCCAGAGCAGCACCGCCGCGGCGGCCCCGACAAAGCCGATGGCGCCAAAGACGCGCTGCCCGGTGATCAGCATCAGCATCATCGAGCTGAACATCAGCAGGGCGATCATTTCATAAGACATCAGATTTCTTCCCCGCGGATGATCGCGATATCGCGAAACAGTTCGGCAAGCGTCTGCAGCAGCATCAGGGTCACGCCGATGCACAGCAGCACCTTCACCGGCCAGAGCCAGGGCCGCCAGGCGGTCGGGCTGCGCTCGAGATAGCCCAGCTTCTCGCCCGCGGCGTCGAACCCGCCGCTGAGCAGCGCCTTGAACAGATCCCAGAAGAAGGCGAAGGGCTCCATCCCGAAATAGCCCAGCGCGTAGGCCAGCGAACCGACCGCGCCGTACAGCAGGATGACCAGGTAAACCATCAGGAACAGAACGGTGAAACTATCGAACCAGGCCTTGGTCGTGATCGACCAGTTGCCATAGAACAGGTCCATCCGCACGTTCGAGCCGAGCTGGATCGAATATGGCCCGCCCAGAACGTAATAGGCGACCATGATGAATTGCGCGGTCTCCAGCGTCCAGATCGTCGGGCTGAAGAAGGTCTTTGAAACCGAGGACCACAGCAGCACCCCCACCAGGGCGAAGATCAGATACATCGCCACGCGTCCGATGAACCAGTTGAGCCGGTCGATGGCCCGGACATACCCGCGAATGATCCTAGGCATGTGTCGCCTCCCCATCCTCGGCGGCGACGCGTTCCAGCGCCGGGGCAATCAATGTCATCAGCTCCTCCACCATGGTCTTGATGCCCGCCTCGTCGGCGACCAGATCGTTGCGCAATTCGATCATAACATTGGCAAGGCCATGGGCGATGCCGTGGATCTTCAGCGAATGGGTGACGCCGTCCTCGGGGCCGTAGGGGTCGTTGCGCGCGATGCGGCGCCCCGGCAGGCGGCCGGCCTCGGCCAGCATGGCGTCGGCCAGGCGGCTGTCGGTGTCGTGCAGAATGCCGATCTCGGTCGCCCGATGGCGGCCATGATAGATCGGGGTGAAACTGTGGATGGTGACCAAGACGGTGGAGCGCCCGCGCGCGCGCCGGGCGTCGATCAGCCCGCTGACCGCCGCACAGAACGGGCGGTAGACGGTGTCGACGCGTTCGGCGCGCTGCTCGGCGGTCAGGGCGCGGTTTCCGGGCACTTCGACCACTTCGGATTTCTCGGGCGTGGCGCTGGCCGCCTCGGGCGGCCGGTTGCAGTCATAGACCAGCCGCGACACCCGGCTGGCCACCAGGGGCGCATCCAGCGCCTGCGACAGACCCAGCGCAACAGCGCGCGCGCCGGGATCCCAGGCGGCGTGGCTGTCGCGCCATTCGGGACGCAGGCCCAGCCCCTCATAGCGCGCCGGCACATGGTTCGAGGCATGCTCGCAAAGCAGCAGAACCTGGCCGGTGCCGTCCGGATTGATCACCTCGACGGCGTTTGCGCCGCTGTCGGATTTGCCTACAGGCATATGGATTCCCTCATCATTGGAAAAATCTTTCCACACAGGTCAACAATGTGTCAATATATGTTCAGCGCGACCAGCGGTGGAATTTTCCCGCCCCGCCACGTATCGGAGGGGTCTGCCCATAAATCGTGCAGCAGACACAGGAAGAGCCCCGTGACCAAACCCACCGCCACCGTGCGCGAATTGATCCGCGAGCATTATGCCGACCTGACCCAGTCAGAGCGCAAATTCGCGCAGGCCCTGCTGGAAAACTATCCTGCCGCGGGGTTGGCCTCGATCACCATCGTCGCGGCCAATGCCGATGTTTCCACGCCGACCGTCATGCGGATGGTGCAGAAGCTGGGCTTCAAGGGGTTTCCGCAATTTCACCAGGCGCTGCTGAAGGAATTGGAGGCCAAGGGCTCGGGCCCGACCCAGCGGCGCGCGAAATGGGCCGCCGAGGCACCCGAATCGCACCTGCTGAACCGGTTCGCCCAGACCGTGACCCGCAATATCGAGCAGACGTTCTCCAACATCGACACCCGGGCCTTCGATTCCGCGGTCAAGCAATTGGCCGATACCGAGCATCAGCTTTACGTCGTCGGCGGGCGCATCACCCGGGCGCTGGCCGATTATGCCTTTACCCATTTCCAGGCGGTGCGCCCGGCGGTGACCTATATGAGCGCCTCGTCGGCGACCTGGCCGCATTACGTGCTGGACATGAAACGCGGCGATACGCTGCTTCTGTTCGATGTGCGGCGCTATGAGGCCAACCTGGAGCGTCTGGCCGAGCTCGCGTCCGAGCGGGGGGTCACCCTGATCCTGATCACCGATCAATGGGCCAGCCCGATCGCGCGGCTGGCCGATTTCAATTTCAACTGCTGGGTCGAGATCCCCTCGGCCTGGGATTCGAACACCTCGACCATGATGCTGCTGGAGGCGCTGATCGCCGCCACGCAGGAGGAATGCTGGCCGGAAACCCGCGACCGCTATGAGCGGCTGGATGCGCTGTTCGACCTGACCCGGCTGTTCCGCTGAGGACGGCGGGGCACGCCGACCGGTCACCGGTCGGAGGTTAGGCCGGGATCCAGCGCGGGGTCAGACCACCAGCACCGGGATTTTGCAAAGCCCCGTCACCTTGTGCGACACGCTGCCCAGAAGGTAGCCCTCGACCGAACCCATGCCGCGGCTGCCGATCACCACGAGGTCGGCGCCGTGCTCCTCGGCGAATGTCACGATGGTGCGCGAGGTGGGGCCGGATTTGACGAAGGCGCGGACCTGCTCCTGCCCGGCCTGCCGGGCAATGGATTTCGCGTATTCCGCCACCTCCTTGGCGTGGCCGCGCATGATATCGTCGATATTGCCCGGATCATCCGGCCGCACCATCGACAGCGATGCCTCGAGCATCGAGTGATGGCGATAGACCGTCAGGATCGTCACCTCGGCCCCGCCGCATGTCTGCGCCATCTCCACCGCGGTTTTCAGCGCCTTTTCCGCGTTGGGCGAGCCGTCGAAGGGAACAAGAATGGATTTGAACATTTCGGGCTCCGGTCACTTGGCAAAGGCGAGATCGCGCAGGAACAGGGCGATCTGCGGGAAGAAGATCAGCGCCACCGCCACCGACAGCAGGATGAAGATGAAGGGCGGGGTGCCGCGGATCACCTCGATATAGGGCCGTTTGAACACGGCGATGGCAGTGAAGATGTCACATCCGAAGGGGGGCGTGGCCGAGCCGATGGCGACCTGCAAAGTGATGATCGTGCCGACCAGGACCGGGTCGAGCCCGACCGCCTTCACCACCGGGGTGAAGATCGGCACCAGCACCAGGATCACCACGATCGGGTCCACGAACATGCAGCCGATGAAGAAGGCGATCGAGATCACGAACAGCACGCCGATCGGCCCCATCTGGTCGATGCCGATACCGCCGAGGATCTGCTGCGGGATCTGGGCAAAGGAGATCACCCAGGAGAACGCCGCGCCGACGCCGACGAGGATGAACACCACCGCGGTGATCAGGCCGGTCGATTTCGCGGTCTCATAGACCCCCTTGAGGTCCAACTCCTTGAACACGATCACTTCGAGGATGAGGGCGTAGAACACGCAGGCGGCCGCCGCCTCGGTCGGGCTGAAGATGCCGCCGTAGATGCCGCCGATGATGATCAGCGGAAAGCCCAGCGGCCAGAGCGCCTTTTGCATCGCGACGATGCGGTGCCCCCAGCTGGCCTTCGGCTCGGTGGGCACGTTGTTCCTGACCGCGTACATCCAGGCATAGGCCGAGAACAGCACCAGGATCAGCAGGCCCGGCCCGATGCCGGCGATGAACAGCTCGGCGATCGAGGTGTTGGAGACCACGCCGTAGATGATCATGCCGATCGACGGCGGGATCAGGAAGGCGATGTCCGAGGCGTTGACGATCAGCGCCAGGATGAAGCTGTCGTTATAGCCTGCCTTCTGCATCCGCGGCCGCAGCGGCGAGCCGATGGCGACCACCGTGGCCTGGGTCGAGCCGGACACCGCGCCGAACATGGTGCAGGCCGCCGCGGTCGAGACCGCCAGCCCGCCCTTGAGGTGGCCGACGAAGGCCATTACCAGGTCGATCAGCCGATTGGCCGACTGCCCGCGCGTCATGATGTCGGCGGCAAAGATGAACATCGGCACCGCGATCAGCGAGGCGGGCCGGATGCCGGCCATGATCTGCTGGATCATGGTCTCGAGCTGGCCGAAGCCGCCGAACAGCGAGTAAAACCCGACGAAGGCGCCGACGATCAGCGGGATCATCATCGGGAAGCCGAGCAGCAGCAGCACGATCATGATCGAAAAGATGGTGAGGGCCATGACGCTCAGACCTCCAGTTCGGTTTCTTCGTACCCTTCGAGCACGGCGGTGGAGAGGTAGATGTCCTTTTCGATCACGTTCTTGATCGCGGTCAGCAGGTATTGCATCCCGGTCATGAAGAAACCGATCGGCACCCAGATCAGGGTGATCCAGACCGGGATCTGCAGCGACGGCAGCACCCGGCCGCGGCCCGCCTGGGTCACGATGTAGTTGAAGGCGTAATAGCACAGCCCGAACATGAAGATGGCGGTGATCAGGGCGATCACGATCATCAGCAGCTTGCGCGTTCTCGGCGGCAGCGCGTCATAGATCGCCGACATCCGGATGTGGCGCCCGTGCCGCGCGGCATAGCTGATGCCGGCGAAGGTGATCAGGATGATCAGGATGCGGTTCAGCTCTTCGGAGAAGAAGATGCTGTTCTGGAACACGAAGCGGCCGATGACATTGGCGATGGTGTTCAGCGCCATCAGCAGCACGCCCACCGCGAGCATCACCGCCTCGATCTTGCTGATCAGGATGTCGACCTTGCCCAACAGGCCCGGCAGGGCCGATTCATACCCCGCGGCCGGCGCGTCGTCCGTCCCGGTGGTGTCCGTTTGCGACTGTGTCTGAGACTCGTTCATCTGGCCCTCGGCCCCGAAATCGTTGAAATACCAAAGCGCCGGCGGCCGCAGGTGCTGCGGCCGCCGGGTTCAGTCCGTGCTTACTGGGTGACAGCAGCCAGATCGGCCTTCAGCTGATCCAGGATCTGCTTGCCGGAGCCCCCGGTCATATCGAGGAAGGTCGCCTCGACCTCGGCCGCGGCGGCCTCGAAGGGCGCGCGCTCCTCGGCGCTGAGCACCTTGACCTGCATCTCCGGCTTGGCTTCCTTGATCTTGGCCAGGCTCTCTTCATGCAGGCCCTTCTGATAGTTGATGATATGCGCAAAGGCCGCATCCATCGCGTCCTGCACCACCTTCTGGTCCTCCGTACTGAGCCCGCCGAAGAAATCCTGGTTGGCCATCACCGCGGTGGTGAAATTGTTGTGGCCGGCGCAGGTGATCACGTCGGTCACCTCGTACATCTTGGTCGACTCGATGAAGAACATCGGGTTTTCCTGACCCTGGATGATACCGGTCTGCAACGCGCCATAGACCTCGCCCCAGGGCAGCGGCGTCGGGGTGGCGCCGAATGCCTTGTAGCTTTCCACCAGCAGCGGGTTGGTCATCACGCGGAACTTGACCTGGTCGAGATCGGCGGGCGAAGTCACCGGTTCCTGCGTGGTCATGCAGACCTCGCCTTCGGGGAACATGGTCAGCAGTTCCAGCCCCTGCGCCGCGTAGAGTTCGGGGAACATCTCGTTGATGGCCTTGGAGGTCCGGAAGAACTCGCCCAGCTGGTCGGTGTCCTGCGGCAGCAGGTAGGGCACGAAGAACACCTGCGCCTCGGGGATCAGAGAGCCGGTGAACCCCGGACTCTGGTCGACGAATTGCAGGATGCCGGCCTGGGCCTGCTCCATGATATCGGCCGATTCGCCCAGCGTACCATAGGGGAACAACTGGATCGTGTGATCGGAGTTGGCCTCGACCTCTTCCTTGAATTTCTGGGCAAAGACGCCCTGCACCTCGTCAATCGCCTCTTCGAAGGCATAGCGCCAGGTATCCGCCTGCGCGCTGACGGCCGCGACGCTCAAGGCGGCGGCGGCAAAGGTCGTGGTGAAGCGTTTTACCATAGTCGTACTCCCTATTGTCACTGTATTGACGGGAGCGTGTGACTCATTGCCCTGCGAGTCAAACCAATAATTGACGCAGTACAATTTTCAGAATTCGACCTCCGGCATGGGGTCGGACGGGGTTTTCAGGACCCCGCGCAACAGCCGCAGCGCCTGGGTGAAATCCTCGGTATCCTGGATGCCGCCGACCGAGATCCGCACCGCCTCGCATGCAGGTGCATTTTGCGTCAGGAACGGCGTACAGGGCGCGATCGAGACCCCCACCTGCCGCGCGCGGCCAACCAGCCCCTCGGTGCTCCAGCCGTCCGGCACGCGCAGCCAGTAGTGCAACCCGCCGGGATGGCCCTGCAGGTCGAATCCGGCCAGCTCGTCACGCAGGATACGATGGCGCCCGGCCAGCGCGTCGCGCTGCCAGGCGGCAAGCTCGGCGGCGGTGCCGTCCCGCACCCAGCGGGTGGCGATTTCGCAGATCATCGGCGTGGCGGTCCATGAGAACACAAGCAACCGCGCCAGCAGGCCCGGCTGCAGGTGCATCGGCGCCACCATGTAGCCGGCGCGCAGCCCGGGCATGGTGCATTTGGTGAAGGTCGTCAGGTAGATGGTGCGATCAGGCGCAAAACTGGCAATCGGCGGCGGCGCCTGCTCCAGCAACGGGCCCAGCGCATCGTTTTCGATGATGTGCAGCTCGTGCTTCGCGGCGATTCGGGCAATCTCGGCCCGGCGCATTGCCCCCATCACGCTGCCGGTGGGATTGCCCAGCGCCGGCAGGCAGATGACCGCCCGCGCATCATGGCCGCAACAGGCCCGGTCCAGAGCGTCCGGCAAGATCCCTTCGTCGTCGCACTCCAGGCCGATCAGGTGCAGCCCAAGATAGCTGCACAGCGACACCACCAGGTGGTTGGTCACCTGCGCCGCCAGCACCACGTCGCCGGGCCGCGTCAGGGCCGATAACGCGGCCGATGTGCCATGGGTGACGCCATTGGTCATGATCACATGCTCGGCGGTGGTCTCCAGCCCGCTCCGCGCCAGCCAGGTCACCCCGGCGGCGCGATGCGCCTCCTGCCCCAGGGTCGGACGACAGGACAGGAACACCGAGGGGTCGACATTGCCGGCCATGTCGCGCAGCGCCCGGCGCATGACATGGTCATGCCGCCCCCCGCACAGCGCCCGCGACATCGCCAGGTCATAGGGCTCGCCCGGCCGGCGTTTCAGCGCATAGGGCGGGGTATCCGCCGCCGCCCGGTCCACCACATAGCTGCCGCGGCCCACCTGCCCCTCGATCAGGTTCTGCTGGTGCAGCCGTTCGTAGGCCTTGCTCACGGTGTGCACGCTGAGGCCGATCTCGGCCGAGACCGCGCGGTGCGTGGGCAGCCGGTCGCCCGGTTTCAACCGGCCCTTGCGGATGTCCTCCTCAAGGGCCGCCGCCAGGCTGAGATACAGCGGCTCGGTCAGGGTGTCGCGGTCAGGGAGGTCTATCGGCATCGCGTCGGGTCGCCTGCAACTGGGGATCACGACCCATTCATGGCACAGAGCGCGAGGCGGGGAAACGGCGGCGGCGGTGCCGCGGTGCCCCGGCCCGGCTCAGGCCCCGATCACGAAGGCATAGAGCAGCACCCAGGCGGAGAGCAGCCCGCCCATCGCCAGCAGATAGACCCCGTTCCAGCGGAACCCCACATGCAGCGCGCTGACCTGCCCGAACGACCCGATCAGCAGCGTCGTCGCGGTGAAGGGCGAGGTCGTTCCGCTCATCGCCCAGCCGGCGGCGATGGCCGACACGATGGCCGCCGGTGTCACGCCCAGCGTCGCGGCCTCGGGGATCAGCGGCGCCAGCAGGCTGACCGCCAGGATCGGGTTCATGCCCAGCTGGCCCAGCACCGGGATGGTCCAGACCAGAGCCACCAGCAGCGCCCAGGTCGGCAACCGCGCGGGATCAAGCCCGGACTGCGCCACCAGCGGCGCCAGCAGGGGCGCGCCGACGGTGCCGATGAAGCCGGCCATCATCAGCAGCACGATCTCGTTGCGATACCCCGGCAGGTCGATCAGCATGTAGTCGCGCAGCCGCTTGGCGAAGGAGAACCCCAGGCCGCCGCCCGCATGTTGGATCAGCGCCCAGGCCGAGGCGATCACCGGCACCACCACCATCACCACCCCGACCATGCGCACATCGGTCAGCACGTGCAGCCCGCCCACGACCACCCCGAACAGCAGCAAGAGCAGGACCAGCGGTGAAATCAGCCGCCAAGATCCCGCGCCGCGGGCCCGCGACCCCGGCGGCACGGTCACGCGCGGCTTGAAAATCGTGTCCAGCGCCCAGCCGGTGCCGGCGATCAGCGCCGCCGACGCCAGGCCGGGCCAGACCGCATCCGCCCAGCGCGCGCCCGGGATCAGCGCCGTGGTGATCGCCATGGCGAAGGCCAGCGGCGACCACGGCAGCGACGACAGAAAGCCGCGCTGGATCGCCAGCAGCATGCGCCGCCGCCGGTGGTGGCGGATTACCGGGTCGGGCTCGGCCGCCGCGCTGGTGGTGGCGAGGCTGCCCAGCAGGGTGATCGCCCCGTAATTCAGCAGCAGCGCAAACAGATGTCCCCCCAGCGTCAGCGCGGCATAGCGCCGGCCCGGCGGCTGTCCGGCCAGGAACCGCCCGGCCCGGCCGATCGCCGGCGAGGTTTCGGCCACGTTGCGCAGGGTGGTCAGCGCGGTGAAGAAGGCGCCGATGAACCCGGCCGAATAGCAGCCGCGCAGCAGCACGGCGCGCCAGTCGGGATGGCTCAGCACCAGAAGCAGGCTGAGCACCGCACCGACGGCGACGAAGGCCTGGCGCGAGCGGCGCACGCGCAGCGTCAGCAAGGCCAGCACCGCCAGCACCACCCAGGGCAGCGGTGCCGTGGCCCAGTCCACCCCCCATTCGCGCAGGGCGCCCAGCCCGGTCAAAAGGACCAGGAGGCAGGAGGCGATCCAGGTGTTCAACGTGGCCGGCATCGTTCGGGTGTCCTGGCAGGCCAGGGAAACGGCCTGCATGCCCCTCCGGCCTACTGCAGCGTGCCCGCGCGGACAAGGACGGCGCCTTGTCCTGGACGCAACCGGGCTATGCCCGGCATGCAAGTGACAGGGGCGGAAACGCGTCGTGTTCAGATCGCGGGGATAGGTCGCAAAGGGTGCGCGCCGCTCCGCGATGTCCCGACATCACTCGACGGGTTCGCGGACAGATCGCGCCGCCTCGACCACCAGCGGGTCAAGCCCCTCGCCCCCGGCGGCGACATGATCCAGCAATTGCCGCCGCATCCGCGGATCCCAATAATCATTGAGATGCGCGGCGACCGCACCGGCCTTGTCCTCCTCCGGCTGGCTGTTGAAGAAGGTGGCGATCTGATTGGCCATATAGATCATCTTGTCAGGCGACATCGCTGGCTCCTGTTTGGATACGCTCGGGATGGGAATAGAGGTCGAAGCCGCCGCCGCGGGCAAAGGCGGCCAGGGTGATTCCCGCCCCCTCGGCCAGCCGCACCGCATGCGCGGTGGGGGCAGAGACCGCCACCAACGCGGGACACCCGGCAATGGCGCATTTCTGCACCAGCTCGACCGAGATCCGGCTGGTCATCACGATGGCGCCTTCGGACGGGTCGATCCCCTGCCGGGTCATCGCCCCGATCAGCTTGTCGAGCGCGTTGTGCCGGCCGACATCCTCGCGCGCCAGCACGATGCCCTGCCCCGGGCGCAGGAAGCCCGCGGCATGCACCGCGTGGGTCTGATCGTGCAGCGGCTGATGCGCGCGCAGCGCGTCCGAGGCCCAGGCGATCTCGCCGCGGTCCAGCCGCAGGTCGGAGGCGACGCCGGGCAGAGGGCGGACCGCCTGCTCCAGGCTGTCGATCCCGCACAGCCCGCAGCCCACCGGCCCGGCCATCCGGCGGCGGCGCTGACGCAGCGCCTCGGCGCGCTCCGGGGCGAGCCAGAACCGCGCCTCGGTGCCCTGGTCATGCTCGACCAGTTCGAAGTCCTCGACCTGGCCGGGGTGGTCGATGAACCCCTCGGTCAGCGAGAACCCCATTGCGAAATCCTCCAGATCGGCGGGGCTGGCCATCATCACCGCCTGGGTGCTGCCGTTGTAGACCAGCGCCACCGGCCATTCCTCGGGCAGGTTGCGGGTAACCGCGCAGGAGCGCGCGCCGGGGCCGTCGCGCCGGACCGACAGGCCCGGCAGGCTATGGGCGGACCGCGGGGCCATCGTCATTCCGCCGCCGGCAGGATGCGCCGCGAACGTTCGGCCTGGGCGGCGTATTCCTCCTGCCAGTCCGTCGGCCCGTTCGACAGGCTCACCTGCACCGCCGTCACCTTGTATTCCGGGCAGTTGGTGGCCCAATCGCTGAAATCCGTGGTGATCACGTTGGCCTGGGTGTCGGGGTGGTGGAAAGTGGTATAGACCACGCCGGTGCTGACCCGGTCGGTGACCCGCGCCCTCAGCGTGGTTTCGCCGCAGCGGCTCGCCAGCCTGATCCAGTCGCCGTCCTTGATGCCGCGCACCTCGGCGTCATGGGCGTGGATCTCCAGCAGGTCCTGATCGTGCCAGACCACGTTTTCGGTGCGCCTTGTCTGGGCACCGACGTTGTACTGGCTGAGGATGCGACCGGTGGTCAGCAGCAGCGGGAAGCGCGGGCCGGTCTTTTCATCCGTCGCCACGTATTCGGTGACGATGAACCGCCCCTTGCCGCGCACGAAGCCGTCCACATGCATCAGCGGCGTGCCCTCGGGGTGCGCCTCGTTGCAGGGCCATTGCACGCTGCCCTTCTCCTCCAGCAGGTCATAGGTGACCCCGGCGAAGCTGGGCGTGGTGGCGGCGATCTCGTCCATGATCTGGGCAGGGTGAGTATAGGACCAGCCCGCCCCCATCGCATTGGCCAGCATCTGGGTCACCTCCCAGTCGGCATAGCCGTTCCTGGGCGCCATCACCCGGCGCACCCGGTTGATCCGGCGTTCGGCATTGGTGAAGGTGCCGTCCTTTTCCAGGAAGGTGGAGCCAGGCAGGAACACATGGGCGTAATTCGCGGTCTCGTTCAGGAACAGGTCGTGCACGATGACGCATTCCATCGCCTTGAGCCCGGCGGCGACGTGATGGGTGTCGGGATCGGATTGCAGAATATCCTCGCCCTGGCAGTAGAGCCCCTTGAAGCTGCCGTCGACGGCGGCATCCAGCATGTTGGGGATGCGCAGGCCCGGTTCGGGGTCGAGATCGACGCCCCAGGCCTGCTCGAAGACCGCGCGCACGTCGTCGTTCTTCAGGTGGCGGTACCCGGGCAGTTCATGCGGGAAGGATCCCATGTCGCACGACCCCTGCACGTTGTTCTGACCGCGCAGCGGGTTCACGCCGACGCCGTTGCGCCCGACATTGCCGGTCAGCATGGCAAGGTTGGCAATTCCGATCACGGTGGTCGAGCCCTGGCTGTGTTCGGTCACGCCCAGCCCGTAGTAGATCGACCCATTGCCGCCGGTGGCGAACAGGCGGGCGGCGGCGCGCAGCTCCTCGGCCGGGACGCCGGTCAGCATCTCGGTCGCCTCGGGGCCGTGACGCGGGTCGGACACGAATTCGGCGTAGTCCTGGAACTCGTTCCAGTCGCAGCGTTCGCGGATGTACGCCTCGTCCATCAGCCCCTCGGTGACGATCACATGGGCCATCGCGGTGACCACGGCGACATTGGTGCCGGGGCGCAGGGCCAGGTGATGGGAGGCCCGGATGTGGGCCGATTTCACCAGGTCGGTGCGGCGCGGGTCGATGACGATCAGCTTGGCGCCCTGGCGCAGCCGTTTCTTCAGGCGGCTGGCGAACACCGGGTGCGCGTCGGTCGGGTTGGCGCCAATCACGATCACCACGTCGGTGGCCGCGACACTGTCGAAATCCTGGGTGCCGGCCGAGGTGCCGAAGGTCTGGCCCAGGCCATAACCGGTGGGCGAATGGCACACGCGGGCGCAGGTGTCGGTGTTGTTGTTGTGGAACACCGCGCGGGCCAGCTTCTGCACCAGGAAGGTTTCCTCGTTGGTGCAGCGGCTGGAGGTGATCACGCCGATCGAGCGGCGGCCGTATGTCTCCTGCAGCCCGCGCATCTTTTTCGCGGCAAAGCTCAGCGCCTCGTCCCAGCCGACCTCGCGCCAGGGCTGGTCGATGCTGTCGCGGATCATCGGGTTGAGGATGCGGTCCCTGTGGCTGGCATAACCATAGGCGAAGCGGCCCTTGACGCAGCTGTGGCCGCGGTTGGCCTTGCCGTGCTTATAGGGGACCATGCGCACCAGTTCGTCGCCCTGCAGCTCGGCCTTGAACGCGCAGCCGACGCCGCAATAGGCGCAGGTGGTGATGACCGAACGGTCGGGCGTGCCCATCTCGATCACGCTCTTTTCCTGCAAGGTCGCGGTCGGACAGGCCTGCACGCAGGCGCCGCAGCTGACGCAATCCGACGACAGGAAATCGTCGCCCGCCGCACCGGCGGAAACCCGGCTGTCGAAGCCACGGCCCTGGATCGTCAGCGCGAAGGTGCCCTGCACCTCTTCGCAGGCGCGCACGCAGCGCGAGCAGACGATGCATTTGGAGGGATCGTAAGTGAAATAGGGGTTGCTGTCGTCCTTGGGCAGCCACTCCGGGTTGGCCTCGCCCGAGGTGTTGCGCGCGGCGAAATGGTTGGCGAGCGGAGTGTTTTCCGGCGCCTCGTAGCGCACGTCGCGCAGGCCGACGGCGCCGGCCATGTCCTGCAGCTCGCAATCGCCGTTGGCCGCGCAGGTCAGGCAATCGAGCGGGTGGTCGGAGATGTAGAGCTCCATCACGCCGCGGCGGATCTTGCGCACCTTGCTCGACTGGGTGTGGACGACCATGCCCTCGGCCACCGGGGTGGTGCAGGAGGCGGGCGTGCCGCGCCGCCCCTCGATCTCGACCACGCAAAGACGGCAGGAGCCGAAGGCGTCCAGGCTGTCGGTGGCGCAGAGCTTGGGGATCTGCATCCCGGCCTCGGCGGCGGCGCGCATCACGCTGGTGCCCTCGGGCACCGTCACCTCGAAGCCGTCGATGGTCAGGGTGACCGGGGCGCCCGTCTTGGCCGGCGTGCCCATGTCGCGGTCGTCGTCCCAGGGGATGATGAAATCTTTCATGGCGTGACCTCCTGTACGGAGCGGAAATGGGGGACTTCAAAGCAAGACAGAGGGATGCGGCCGCCCGTGGTGGGCGCGAATGCGCCCGCCTGGGGGGCGGGCGGGCGCATCCCGGATCGCAAGCGATCCGGAACGTTCAACGCGTGCCCGAATTGCAAGACTGGCAGACCAAAGCTCATTCCGCCGCCTCCTTCGCCGTGGCGAAATCGTCGGGAAACAGCGTCAGCGCCGACATCACCGGATAGGGGGTGAAGCCGCCCAGCGCGCAGAGCGAGCCCTCCTTCATGGTCTCGCACAGGTCGGTGAGCAGCGGGATCGCGTCCGGGTCGCCTGCCGCGATGCGGTCGAGGGTCTCGACGCCGCGCACCGCGCCGATCCGGCAGGGCGTGCACTTGCCGCAGCTTTCCACCGCGCAGAACTCCATGGCGAAGCGCGCCATTCCCAGCATGTCGGCGGTATCGTCGAACACCACGATGCCCGCGTGCCCGATCAGCCCGCCGGCGCCGTCGAACTCCTCGTATCCGAAGGGCGTGTCGAACTGTTCGAGGGCGAAATAGGCGCCCAGCGGCCCACCCACCTGCACCGCCTTCACCGGCCGTCCGCTGGCGGTGCCGCCGGCGATGTCCTCGACCAGTTCGCCCAGCGGCAGGCCGAAGGCGGTCTCGAACAGCCCGCCGTGTTTCACATTGCCCGCGATCTGGATCGGCATGGTGCCCTTGGACCGGCCCAGGCCGAAGCCCGCGTAGTGTTCGGCGCCCTTCTCGAAGATCACCGGCACGGTGGCCAGCGAAAGGACGTTGTTGACCACCGTGGGGCGGCCCATGAACCCCTCGAGCGCCGGCAGCGGCGGCTTGGCGCGCACCACGCCGCGCTTGCCCTCAAGGCTGTTCAGCAGCGAGGTTTCCTCGCCGCAGACATAGGCCCCGGCGCCGACGCGGATCTCCATGTCGAACGCCTTGCCCGAGCCCAGCACGTCGGATCCCAGCACACCGGCGGCGCGGGCGATTTCCACCGCCTCGGTCATCACCGCGATGGCATCGGGATATTCCGAGCGCAGATAGACATAGCCCCTGGTCGCCCCGACGCCGAGACCGGCGATCGCCATCCCCTCGATCAGGCAGAACGGGTCGCCCTCCATGATCATGCGGTCGGCGAATGTGCCGCTGTCGCCCTCGTCGGCGTTGCAGACGATGTATTTCTGATCCGCCTCTGCACCCAGCACCGTGGTCCACTTGATGCCGGTGGGAAAGCCCGCCCCGCCGCGGCCGCGCAGGCCGGATGCGGTGACCTCGGCGACGATCTCCTCGCCGCTCATGGCAATCGCCCGGCGCAGGCCGGACAGCCCGCCATGCGCCTCGTAGTCGGCTAGGCTCAGCGGGTCAATCACGCCGACGCGGGCAAAGGTCAGCCGGGTCTGCTTGGCCAGAAACGGGATCTCCTCGACCGGGCCCAGTCCATCGAGCGTGCCGTCGAGCAGCGCCGGGACATCGCCCGGACCCACCGGGCCGTAGCCCATGCGCACCCCGTCCCGGTCCACTTCCACCAGCGGCTCCAGCCAGATCATGCCACGGGTGCCGGTGCGGATCAGCTTGACGTCCAACCCGCGCGTCTCCGCCTCGGCCCGGATCGCCTCGGCCACCGCGTCGGCGCCCAGCGCCTTGGCCGCGCTGTCGCTGGGAACATAGATCTTCATGCGCCCGCCTCCGCCAGAATCTCGTCCATCCGCGCGGCGTCCACGCGGCCCACCACCCGGTCGTCGACCATCGCCGCCGGACCGCAGGCGCATAGGCCAAGGCAATAGACCGGCTCGATCGTCACGGCGCCGTTGGCGGTGGTGCCGTGCCATTCCACGCCCAGTTTCCTCAGGGTCTCGTCGGCCAACGCCGCGCCGCCCACCGCCTGGCAGGCCTCGGCGCGGCAGATCCTGACCACGTGGCGCCCGGCCGGAACCTCGCGGAAGTCGTGATAGAAGGACATCACCCCATGCACCTCGGCGCGGGTGATGTTCAGCGCCTCGGCGATCAGGGGCACCGCCATCTGCGGCACATGGCCAAAGGCGGACTGGATCGCATGCAGGATCGGCAACAGCGGCCCCTCAAGGTCCATCTGGTTGTCGATCAGGGCCGAGATCTCCTCCGGGCTCGGCTGTGGGTGGCTCTTGGGCATGTCCCCTCCCATGGCTGATTTCCCAACTGGGTGGAGGATTCTTTATTCCGATTCAATATCGCAGTTTCGTTGAACGATAGCATATTTCTATCAAAAAATCACCTCGGCCGTCCGGCGGTCAGCCGCCGCCGCACGGTCGGGCGCGCCGCCAACTTGCCCGCCATGGCCAGAAGCGCGCGCAAAACCGGCGTATGCGGTTCCTGATAGGGGGCGACCAGCCCCACCTCGTGACCGCCGCCCTGGTTCCGGATCCGGATCACGCGCAGCCCCTTTCCCGCCGTCAGGAAACGCGCGATGTCCTCGGGCAGAACCGTAACGGTGTCGCCGTTCATCACCTGAGAGACCAGAACGACGGTGGAGTTTGACTCCAGCTCCGCCGAGGGGGAGACCCCGGCTTCCATGAAGTATTTGTTGATGATCCGCCGGTTCTGCATGTCGGGCGTCAGAAGGCTCAGCCGTTCCTCGGCCAGATCGGCCCAATCTACCGCGTCGCGCCCGGCGAGCCGATGGCTCTCGGCGCAGACCAGCGAATAGGTCTCGCGGTAGAGAACGGCGGTGGAGACCCGGCCCAGCGGCTCGTTATCGAGGTAGGAGATACCCGCATCGATATCGAGGTTCTCCAGCATCTGCAGCAGATCGACGGAAGTGGTGGACCGGATGGTGAACCCCACATTCGGATGCTCCGCCCGGAACGCCGCCGCCAGCCGCGAGGCGGCGGTCAGCGCGGTGGGGATCACCGCGATGCGCAGATGGCCCGACAGCCCCTCGCGGGTGAAGCGCATCTCTTCGCGCAGCAGCCTGGCATCGCCAACGATCTTGCGCGCCCAGACCAGCGCGCGCTGCCCCTCGGGCGTCAGGCCGCCATAGCGTGAGCCACGCTGCACCAGTTTGACGCCGAGCTGATCCTCAAGCTGGCGAATGCCGGTCGAGAGCGTCGGCTGAGTGATGCCGAGGCTGGTTGCGGCGCGACCGAAGTGCTGTTCCTTGGCCAGCGCGATGAGCATTTCCAGTTTTCCGATCATGATTGGAAATTGACACAAGCGAAACCGATAGGAAATATCTTTCACCCGGTCCGCTCGGTTTTCAGACCCCGGCGCGGGACAACAGTCCGTCCAGCATCCCGGCATAGCCACCGCCGAACAGGCGGACATGCACGATCGCCGGCCAGAGCTGGTAAATCACCCGCCGCTCTGCGCGGCCCGGCGCCAATGCGCCATAGCCGGCGGCGAATCCCGCATCGGGACTGCCGAACAGGTGCAACATGGCCAGGTCGACCTCGCCGTGGCCATGATAGCAGGCCGGATCGATCAGCCCGGACAGGCGCCCGTCGGCGGCCAATACGTTGCCGGCCCAAAGATCGCCGTGCAGCAACGCGGGCGCCGGGCGCGCGGGCAGGCGGTTGGCCAGATCCCTGGCCAGCCGCTCCAGCCGGCGGGCAAACCCCGACGGCAAAGCGTCCACCTCGGACAGCAACCGCTGTTCCGCCCAAAAGTCGGGCCAGGTCCCGCAGGGCGCATTGCGGATGGCCACCGCGCCAAAGGCATAGTCCACGGGCCACCCGTAGCCCGTACCCTCGGCACCGTGCAGGCGGCGCAGCGCCATGCCCAGTTCATGCCAGCCCGCGCCGTCCAGACCGCCCCGGCCGGCCAGTTCTTCCAGCACCAATACCCGCCCGGACACCGCCAGAACCCGCGGCGCCGGCGCCCCGGCGGCGCGGATCGCGTCGAGCATTGCCGCCTCGGCGCGCGGGTCCGGGCCGGTCTTGGCGATGGCGCCGCGACCCGAGATCAGCCGCAGCCGGATCACCGCGCTGAGGTCGCCGCCCGCGACCCCCCGCCATTCCGCCAGCGGCTCCGCCAGCAGCCCGGCCGCGGCGTCCGCAATCTCCCGCCCCGTCATCCTGCCTCCCGTCGCGGTTCTGTCACATCCGTCCCATAGACAGGGTCAGGGCGACACGCCGCTGTCAACGGCATGGCAGATTTCCTCTTGCATGAGGCTATTATTTCATTAATTCATGAAATATGGAAAAAGAATCGCTTACCCAGCTCGCCACGCTCAGTCACCCGCAACGCATGCAGGTGTTCCGCCTGCTGATGCGGCGCTATCCGGACGCCGTTCCGGCCGGGGAGATCGCCGTGGCGCTGGGCCTCAAGGCCAGCACCAACTCGGTCTATCTCGCCGCACTGCTGGAGGCCGGGCTGGTCCAGCAGCGCCGACAGGGCACCTCGCTGCTCTATCGCGCCAATGTGACCGCCGTGCAGGGGCTGATGGGCTTTCTGCTCAACGATTGCTGCCGCGGGCGGCCCGACCTCTGCCCGCCCTCCCCCACCCCTCACCCCGACGGAGCCTCCGATATGTCCGACCGGACCTACAACGTCCTGTTCATCTGCACCGGCAATTCCGCCCGCTCGATCTTTGCCGAGGCGTTGTTGCGCGCCGAAGCGGGTCACCGGTTCAACGTCTTTTCCGCCGGAACCCGGCCCCAGTCCGAGCTGAACCCCTATGCGGTCAGCCTTCTGGCCACCAAGGGGCATGACATCACGCACCTGCGGGCCAAGAATGTGGCAGAGTTCCAGGGCCCGGACGCGCCGAAGATGGATTTCGTCTTTACCGTCTGCAACCAGGCCGCGAACGAGGATTGCCCCAGCTGGGAAGGCCAACCGGTCACCGCCCATTGGGGGATGCCCGACCCGGTCAAGGCCGAGGGCACCGACGCCGAAAAGAAACTGGCGTTCCAGCAGGCCTATGGCGCGTTGAAGAACCGGATCCGGGTTTTCGCCGCCCTGCCGTTTGAAACACTCGACCGGATCTCTCTCCAGGCGGCTGTGGACGAGATCGGCGCAACCGCCCTGCAAGGAGACCCGGCATGACGACCTACGCACTGAACGGCCTCGGCCGGATGGGCAAGCTGGCGCTGCGCCCGCTGCTGGAACGCGGCGCCAAGATTGCCTGGATCAACGACAAGACGGGCGATGCGGAAATGCACGCGCATCTGCTGGAGTTCGACAGCGTGCATGGCCGCTGGCCCGCCGCGTTTTCTCACGATGCCGACAGCGTCACCATCGACGGCACCCGCCTGCCGGTGCATCAGAGCGCCCGGCTGGAGGATCTGCCGCTCGACGGGGTCGACGTGGTGATCGACTGCACCGGCGCCTTCAAGACCGAGGCGAAGCTCGCCCCCTATTTCGACGCGGGCGTGAAAAAGGTGGTGGTCTCGGCACCGGTCAAGGACGGGCCGACCGCCAATATCGTCTATGGCGTCAACGAGGGCATCTACGACCCGGCACAGCACCAAATCGTGACGGCGGCAAGCTGCACCACCAATTGCCTTGCCCCGGTGGTCAAGGTGATCCACGAGAGCCTGGGCATCAAGCACGGCTCGATCACCACGATCCACGACGTCACCAACACCCAGACCATCGTCGACCGCCCGGCCAAGGACCTGCGCCGCGCGCGCTCGGCGCTGACCTCGCTGATCCCGACGACCACCGGCAGCGCCACCGCGATCACGCTGATCTATCCCGAGCTCAAGGGGAAACTGAACGGCCATGCGGTGCGGGTGCCGCTGCTCAACGCCTCGATCACCGATTGCGTCTTCGAGGTGGAGCGCGAGACCACGACGGAGGAGGTCAACGCGCTGTTTCAGGCCGCGGCGGAAGGCGAGTTGAACGGCATCCTCGGTTATGAGACCCGGCCGCTGGTCAGCGCCGATTACACCAATGATCAGCGCTCCTCGATCATCGACGCGCCCTCGACGATGGTGGTGGGCGGCACCCAGGTGAAGATCTATGCCTGGTATGACAACGAGTGGGGCTATGCCAACCGGCTGGTCGACGTCGCCCTGATGGTCGGGGACAGCCTGTGAGCCTCGCCGCGGCAGATCGGGGGCTGGCCGCCTATGTCGCGGTGACGGCGGCCTATTGGGCCTTCATGCTGACCGACGGCGCGCTCCGGATGCTGGTGCTGCTGCATTTCCATACGCTGGGGTTCACGCCGGTGCAGTTGGCCTATCTCTTCGTGCTCTACGAATTCGCGGGCTGCGTCACCAACCTCTCGGCCGGGTGGATCGCCGCGCGGTTCGGGCTGACCACCACGCTCTACGCCGGCCTCGCGTTGCAGGTGGCGGCGCTGCTGGCGCTGGCACAGCTCGACCCCGGTTGGGCGGTCTCGCTCTCGGTCGTCTACGTGATGCTGGTGCAGGGGGTCTCGGGCGTGGCCAAGGACCTGGCCAAGATGAGCTCCAAATCCGCGGTCAAGCTGCTGGCGCCCAAGGGCGACGGCGCGCTGTTCCGCTGGGTGGCGCTGCTGACCGGGTCGAAAAACGCGGTCAAGGGCTTCGGCTTCCTGCTCGGCGCCGCGCTCTTGGCGCTGGCGGGGTTCCATGTGGCGGTGCTGGGCATGGCCGGCGTCCTGGCCGCGATCCTGGCAGCGGTGCTGATCGGCATGCCCGCCGGCCTGCCCGCCGGGCGCAAGGACGCCAAGTTCCGCGAGGTGTTTTCGAAGAACCGCAACATCAACTGGCTCAGCTTTGCCCGCGTGTTCCTGTTCGGCGCCCGCGACGTCTGGTTCGTGGTCGGCATCCCGATCTATTTCTACGCGGTGCTCTCGGACGGGTCCGAGGCCGGCAATCGTGGCGCGTTCTTCACCATCGGTACGTTCATGGCCGTCTGGATCATCCTTTACGGCGCGGTGCAGGCCAGCGCGCCGAAGCTGCTGCGCGCGGCCGCGCGCGGCGAAGCGGCGATGGTGGGAAGCGCACGGCACTGGGCGACGGCGCTCATCGCAATCCCTGCCCTGCTGGCGCTGCTGACGCTGGTCGCGGGCACGCCCGCGCCGTGGCTGACCGCCGCGCTGATCGCCGGTCTGCTGGTGTTCGGCGCGGTCTTCGCGGTGAACTCGGCGCTGCACTCCTACCTGATCCTCGCGTTTACCGAGGACAGCCGGGTGACGATGGATGTGGGGTTCTATTACATGGCCAACGCCGCCGGGCGGCTGTTGGGGACGGTCCTGTCGGGGGCCAGTTACCAGATCGGCGGGCTGCCGCTGTGCCTTGGCACCGCCGCGGCGATGGTCGCGCTCAGCGCCCTGGGGGCCGCAAGGCTGCAGCCGGCTCGTCCATAAGCGCGCTCGGCACAGCCTATCCCGTACTGGCGAAATCGCCGGTGTCCAGCACCGGCGAGGCGTCGATATCTTCGGCGTCCAGCATCGAGGCGACGCGTTCGAGCGCGGCGACCAGCATCGCCTGCTCCCAATCCTCCAGCGCCTCGAACTTGCGCACATACCGTTGCTGCAGTGCATCGGGCGCGCGCGCGATCGTCGCCCGTCCCTTTTCCGTCATCACGATGTTGGTCTGGCGCCGGTCGCGCAGTGAGCGCTGACGCTCGACCATGCCCTGGCGCACCAGCTTATCGACCAGCGATGTGACCGTCGCCTGCGACACGCCCATACGCTGGGAAATCGCGGTGGCGGTACAGTTCTCCAGCTCTCCAACCACCTGCAGCACGCGGAACTGAACCGCCGTCAAACCCGCCGCCTGCGCCAGTTCGCGCCCGAACAACTCGGTCGCCCTGAGAATCCGCCGCAAAGCGATCAAGCTGATATCGGTCCGGTCCATCCGCCCTCCTGAGTGCAGTATATCTAATGATGACAGAGCCTTAGCACACCTTCAATAGCATTGCGCCGGGCAACCGATAACCTAGCACATAATTCGCCAACACAAAGCATATGAGGCAGAAAAGCTAAGCTTATATTTCGGAAAATGGCGGTTTTTTGCGCTATTAGCGGATTTTTGCTTTTACATGTTGAAGTTTTTCCAAGTGACGTTACTTTGACTGTCGAAGCAAACGGAGGAACCGAATTCGTCATGTCACAGGCAACACACATGCCGCAGAAGAAGACCCCCACCTTGCGCAAGCCCGTCGCAGAAGACGGCGGCGCGATCTGGGATCTCGTGCGCGCATGCAAGCCGCTCGATGAAAATTCCATGTATTGCAACCTGATCCAGTGCGACCACTTCGGCGACACCTGCGTCGTGGCCGAACTGGACGGCAAGGTGCTGGGCTGGGTTTCGGCCTATGTCATGCCCAGCGAGCCGGACACGCTGTTCGTCTGGCAAGTGGCGGTCTCGCCCGATGCCCGCGGAATGGGCCTGGGCACCAAGATGCTGGGCCACATCCTCGATCGCGATGAATGCGAGGGTGTGACGCGTCTGCAGACCACCATCACCCGCGACAACGAGGCGTCCTGGACGCTGTTCCGTCGCTTTTGCGAGCGCCGCTTCGGGCGCTTCGACTCGCAGCCCCATTTCATCCGCGATGAACATTTCATGGGCCTGCACGCGACCGAATACATGGTCACCATCAAACTGCCGGAGCGGATGAAGAAAGCGGCATAAGCCATGCTGCGCCCGCCCGTGCTCGCCAATCTATTTCTGGAAGGACTTCCCATGTCGACTGACACGTCAGCCGAAATCAAGATCTTTGAACGACGCGAATCCGAGGCCCGCAGCTATTGCCGCGGCTTCGACACCGTCTTTACCTCGGCCCGCGGCTCGGAAATGACCGACAGCCACGGCCGCAGCTATATCGACTTTCTCGCCGGCTGTTCCTCGCTGAACTACGGCCACAACGATCCGGACATGAAGATCGCCCTGATCGAGCATCTGACCGATGACGGGCTGGCCCATGCGCTGGACCTGCATACCGATACCAAGGCCGCGTTCCTTCAGGCGTTCGAGACGCATATCCTGAAGCCGCGCGGCATGGATCACCGCCTGATGTTCACCGGCCCGACCGGCGCAAACGCCGTCGAGGCGGCGATGAAGCTGGCCCGCAAGGTGACCGGGCGCACCAATATCGTGGCCTTCACCAACGGCTTTCACGGGGTGACGCTGGGCGCGCTGGCCGCGACCGGCAACGGCTATCACCGGGGCGGGGCCGGCATCGACCTGCACGGCGTGACGCGGATGCCCTTCGATGGTTATTTCGGCGAGGGTGTCGACACCACCGAGTATCTCGAAGCCATGCTCAAGGACAGCTCCAGCGGCCTCGACGCCCCGGCGGCGATCCTGCTGGAGACCGTGCAGGGCGAAGGTGGCCTGAACGCCGCACGCCCCGAATGGGTCAAGCGCGTGGCCGAGCTGGCCAAGGAGTACGGCGCGCTGCTGATCGTCGACGACATCCAGGCCGGCTGCGGCCGCACCGGCACCTTCTTCTCCTTCGAGGAGATGGGGATCGAGCCCGACATCATCACCATGGCGAAGTCGATCTCGGGCTTCGGCCTGCCGATGGCGCTGACGCTGGTGCGCCCGCAATACGACGTGTTCGGCCCGGCCGAGCACAACGGCACCTTCCGCGGCAACACCCATGCCTTCGTCACCGCCCGCGTGGCGATCGAGAAGTTCTGGTCGGACGACACCTTCCAGAAAACGCTGGCCGAGAAATCGGTGATCCTGACCACCGCGCTTGGCGATCTGGCCGAGATGATCCCCGGCGCGCGGCTGAAGGGCCGTGGCCTGATGCAGGGTGTCGACGTCGGCTCGGGCGATCTGGCCGGACGGATCTGCGCCGCCGCCTTCGGCAAGGGGCTTGTCATCGAGACCTCGGGCCCCGAGGATGAGGTGGTCAAGGTTCTCGCCCCCCTCACCACACCGGATGACGTGTTCCGCAAGGGTCTCAACATCCTGCTGGAGGCGGCGCGCGAGGTCCTGGCCGAACACACCAAGAGCATTGCAGCGGAGTAAACACCGATGATCGTACGCGACTTCAACGAAATCACCAAAAACGAACCCGACCGCGTGGTTTCCGACGCACAGTGGTCCTCGGTCCGGATGCTGCTGGCCGATGATGGGATGGGCTTTTCCTTCCACATCACCTTCCTCGAGGCCGGCTCGGAGCATACGTTCCACTACAAGAACCACTTCGAAAGCGTCTATTGCATGCAGGGCAAGGGCTCGATCACCGATCTGGCCACCGGCAAGACCTATGAGATCAAGCCCGGCGTGATGTATGCCCTGAACGAGCATGACAAGCACACCCTGCGCGCCGAGGAAGAGCTGGTTATGGCCTGCTGCTTCAACCCGCCGGTGACCGGCAAGGAAGTGCACCAGGCCGACGGCTCCTACGCGCTGGAAACGGCCTGAGCCGGCGGACGGCCCGCGCCACCCAATTCACGAAGACAAAGGAGGCCCGGCGAACCCCGCCGGGTAATCCCCCCCCGTGACCTTTCCCAAGCATACCGTCGAGAAGATCGGCGGCACATCCATGAGCCGTATCCGCGAGCTGCGCGATACGCTTTTCATCGGCGACCGCGAGGGCGCCGACCTTTACCACCGCGTGTTCGTGGTCTCCGCCTTCGGCGGCATCACCAACCTGCTGCTGGAGCACAAGAAGACCGGCACGCCGGGCGTCTATGCGCTGTTTGCCAATGACGACAACGGCCATGACTGGCTGGACGGGCTGACCAAGGTGGCCGACGCCATGCGCGAGGCGCACAGCGCCGTGCTGGAGCATCCCGCCGACCTGACCGCCGCGGACGAGTTCGTGCGCGAACGGATCGAGGGCGCGCGCTCTTGCCTGTTCGACCTGCGCCGGCTGTGCTCTTACGGCCATTTCCGCCTGTCGAACCACATGATGGTGATCCGCGAACTGCTGTCCGGCCTGGGCGAGGCGCATTCCGCCTTCGTCACCACGCTGCTGCTACAACGCGCCGGGATAAACGCCCGTTTCGTCGACCTCAGCGGCTGGCGCGACGAGGAGGAGCACAGCCTGGAAGAACGCATCACCGCCGGGCTCGACCAGGTCGACCTGACCGCGGAACTGCCCATCGTCACCGGCTATGCCCAGTGCCGCGAGGGGCTGATGCGCGAGTTCGACCGCGGCTATTCCGAGGTGACGTTTTCGAACATCGCCGCGCTGACCAAGGCGGACGAGGCGATCATTCACAAGGAATTCCACCTGTCCTCGGCCGACCCGCTGCTGGTGGGCGAGGACGCGGTGCGCAAGCTGGGCCATACCAACTATGACGTGGCCGACCAGCTGTCCAATCTGGGCATGGAGGCGATCCACCCCAATGCCGCCAAGACCCTGCGCAAGGCGGGCATTCCCCTGCGGGTGACCAATGCCTTCGATCCGGGAGATCCGGGCACGCTGATCGACGATGCCCCGGCGGATCAGCCAGCGGCGGAAATCGTCACCGGGCTGAACACCTATGCGCTGTCGCTGTTCGAACAGGACATGGTCGGCGTCAAGGGCTACGACCAGAGCGTGCTGGAGATCCTCGCGCGGCACAAGGTGCACATCGTGTCCAAGGGCACCAACGCCAACACGATCACCCATTACCTCGACGCGCCGCTGAAGGCGGTGCGCCGGTCCGAACGCGATCTCACCGAACGCTATCCCAATGCCGATGTGACGGTGCAGGGTCTGGCGCTGGTCTCGGTCATCGGCCGCGACCTGAACGGGCTGAACGCGACCCAGGCCGGGCTTGCCGCGCTGCAGGCGTCGCAGATCACGCCGCTGGCGGTGCAGCACCTGCCGGGCAGCGTCGACATCCAGTTCCTGGTCGCCAAGGACGACCGCGACAAGGCGATCAAGGCATTGCACCGCGCGCTGATCGAACAGCGCAAGGGCGCGGGCCAAGAGCCGATCCGCCTGGCGCGCACGGCGCCGCCGGAACAGGCGCCGGAAACCGAGTTCCAGCTCTCCAACGCCAGTTGAGCGAGCTGCCAGAGATGACGGAGCGGCCGTAAGGCCAAACCGTTTGCTTCGGGGGCGGGCCCATCGGGTCCGCCCCTTTGCCATCGACCACAACGGACAACGGAGGGCGCCGCGACGCGCCTTGGTCCAGGCATGAAGAGGCTTCGCCCTACCTCACGCCGCCGCCATCCGCAGGTTTGCCCGGATCTGCGCCCGCAGATCCGACAGCGGCCCGTTGATCAGCCGCGCGCCGGTCTCCTGCACGATGACCGTGGGCACCGAAACCACCTGCTGGCGGCGGGCCAGCTTGCGGTCGGCCTCCACCGCCGAGCGCGTGGCGTCCTGCGCCATGACGCGGGCGACCTCATCCGCATCGAACCCCGCCTCCCCGGCAACCGCCAGCAGCACCGCCGGGTCGGCCACGTTGCGGGCCTGGCTGATATGGGCCCGCTGCAAGGCATCGAACATGCGCCAATGCCCCGCCTGCCCGTCCAGCCGGTCCGCCGCCTTGCAGGCCAGCGCCGCCGGCAGCCCATGCGGATAATCGAAAGGCGCCGCGCGCATGCCGTCGGAGTTGAACGCCTCGGGCGTATCGCTGGCAACGCGGCAGGCCGCCCAGTGGCGCAGGATCGTTTCCTTGGCCTTCGGCAGCGACCCGAAGGCCGCCACCATCTGGCGCGGGCTGTCCTGAAGCACAAAGGTCCGGTGCCGGATATCCAGGTCGAACTCCGCCGTCAGACGGTGCAGCCGGGGCGACAGGTTGAAACACCACCCGCACACCACGTCGTGATAAAATTCCAGGGTCAGCCGGGTCATCGCAAATCTCCTTCTTCATGGTCCGCGAAATCTGCCGCGCACCATGCCCCCGGCGGCGGCATGGACTTAGCGCCTCGCGCGCAACTCACTCTTTACGGATATTGAGGAATGCTCAGACCGGGCTGGCCGCCAGCTCGCGTTCCAGCCAGTCGTGAAAGGCGCGCTCCTTCTCGGCGCCCCGCCCCGGCGGCACCGAATAGAAATAGCGTGGCCGCGGCGGCAGGCGCGACTGGTCCAGAACGAAGGGGATCTTCAGCGCGCCCTCGCGCATCGGGGCGCTGGCGTTCAGGCGGTTGGCCAGCGCAATGCCATAGCCCAGCCGCGCCGCCTGCAACGCATGCAGCGACAGGCTCACGGTCAACACCCGCGGACGCGCCCGATCCGGCCCCGGCGGCAGGATGTCGGACCACGAGACCAGCCGCCGCTCGGTCTCGATCAGGGTGCAGGTTGTGACGTCCTCCAGCCCCCGGATGCCATGCCGGGCGATATAGTCGGGCGCGGCCATCGGCACGATCTCGTCCGAGATCAGCGCGGTCGAGCGCAACCGCGGCGAGGTGTCGATGCGGTACTCGATGGCGCAATCCAGGTCGCCGCCCTGCTCGGGAAAGGTCATCCGGTCGACCAGCCGCAGCTCGATCTCCGGATGGGCCTCCATGAAATCGCCCAGCCGCGGCATCAGCCAGTTGAGGATGAAGCTGGGCGGCGCCGACACGCTCAGCCGTTCGCGCCGCCTCTCGCCCGCCGCGCGCTGGCTGGCGCGCGCGATGCTGTCCAGCGCCGGCTCCAGCTGCTGCAGGTATTCGCGCCCCGCCTCGGTCAGTTCCATCGCCCGCCCCACGCGCAGGAACAGCGGCGTTTGCAGATATCCTTCCAGATTGGTGATGTGCCGGCTCACCGCCGACTGGCTGACCCCCAGCTCCTCGGCCGCCGCCCGCACGCCGCCGGCGCGCGCCGCCGCCTCGAAGGCACGCAGGGCATTCAGCGGGGGCAGCTTACGGCGGGGCATCGGAAACCGTTCTCATTTTGGCAATGATCATTAAACTCTTTTGAAATTTTTGCAACAGACGCACAAGGCTATGGTAGCGCCGACGTAAGAATGGAGGTCCGACATGTCCGTAGAAGAGCTTGGAGAAATCCGCCGTTCGGTGGCGCAGCTGTGCGCCGGGTTCGGCGAAGACTATTGGCGCAAGCTGGATGACAGCCATGCCTATCCAACCGAGTTCGTGACCGCCCTGACCGAGGCAGGCTTTCTCTCGGCGCTGATCCCCGAGGAATACGGCGGCGCCGGGCTGGGCCTGATCGAATCCTGCGCCATCCTCGAAGAGATCAGCCGCAGCGGCGGCCACCCCGGCGCCTGCCACGCGCAGATGTACGTGATGGGCGCGGTGCTGCGCCACGGCTCGGAGGCGCAGAAGCGGGAATACCTGCCCAAGATCGCCAGCGGCGAGCTGCGCCTGCAAAGCTTCGGCGTGACCGAACCGACCACCGGCACCGACACCACCAACCTCAAGACCACCGCCACCCGTGACGCCGATCATTACCGCATCAACGGCCAGAAGGTGTGGATCAGCCGGGTCGAGCATTCCGACCTGATGGTGCTCTTGGCCCGCACCACCCCGCGCGAGCAGTGCAAGAAGAAATCCGACGGCATGTCGGCCTTCATCGTCGATCTGCGCCAGGCGGTGGGCAATGGCCTCACCGTCCGGCCCATCGACGCGATGATCAACCACCATTCTTGCGAGCTCTTTTTCGACGACCTCAAGGTGCCCGCCGAGAACCTGCTGGGGGTTGAGGGAAAAGGCTTCAAGGTGGTGCTCGACGGGATGAACGCCGAGCGTATCCTGATCGCGGCCGAATGCGTCGGCGATGCCCGCTACTTCATCGAAAAGGCCACCCGCTACGCCAATGAACGCGTGGTCTTCGGCCGCCCGATCGGCGCCAACCAGGGCGTGCAGTTCCCAATCGCGGAATGTTTCACCCAGACCAGCGCCGCGGCGCTGATGGTGGAACGCGCCGCAACGCTGTTCGATGCCGGCCAGCCCTGCGGGTCGGAGGCGAACATGGCCAAGCACCTGGCGGCGGAAGCAAGCTGGAAGGCGGGCGATGTGACGATGCAGACCTTCGGCGGCTTCGCCTTCTCGCGCGAGTATCATATCGAGCGGAAATTCCGCGAAACCAGATTGTACAGAACCGCCCCGATTTCCACCAATCTGATCCTCAGCCACATCGCCACGCATGAGCTGGGCCTGCCGCGGAGCTTCTGAGATGAAACCGATGGAAGGCTTCACCGTCATCGCGCTGGAACAGGCGGTCGCGGCGCCGCTGTGCACCGCGCGCCTGGCGGACGCCGGCGCACGGGTGATCAAGATCGAGCGCGCCGACGGCGATTTCGCCCGTGGCTATGACACCGCGGGCGGCGGCGACAGTTCCTATTTCGTCTGGATCAACCAGGGCAAGGAATCGGTGGTCCTCGACCTCAAGGCCGCGGACGACCGCGCGCTGGTCCAGGCGATGCTGGCGCAGGCGGACGTGTTCGTGCAAAACCTCGCCCCCGGCGCCGCCGCCCGGCTGGGGCTGGGGTCGGAGGAACTGCGCGCGCGCCATCCCCGCCTGGTCACCTGCGATATCTCCGGCTATGGCGAGGGCGAGGCGGTCGCGCATCTGAAGGCCTATGACTTCCTGATCCAGGCCGAAAGCGGGCTGGTCTCCATCTCGGGCGGCGAGCATGAGCTGGGCCGCGTCGGGGTTTCGGTCTGCGACATCGGCGCCGGTATGGCGGCCCATGCGGCAATCACCGAGGCGCTGTTGCTGCGCGAGCGCACCGGCGAAGGGGCATCGCTGAAAATCTCGCTGTTCGACGTGACGGCGGAATGGATGACCGTGCCGCTGGCGCATCACGAGCACGGCGCCGGTGCGCCGAAACGGCAGGGGCTGCGCCATCCCTCGATCGCGCCCTACGGGGCCTATCCGACGCGGGAAGGGGCGCTGACCATCCTGTCGATCCAGAACGAGCGGGAATGGGTGGCCTTCTGCGCCGAGGTGCTGGAGCGGCCCGGGTTCGCGGCCGATCCGCGCTTTGACAACAACAACGCGCGGGTCGAGCACCGCGACGCGATGGATGCGGAAATCCACGCCGTGACCAAGGGTCTGACCGCAGAGGACTTCCGCGCCCGGCTGGCGCGCGCACGCATCGCCTATGGCGCGGTGAACGAGGTCTCGGACCTCGCCGCCCACCCGGCGTTGCGGCGGCGCGAGGTGATCGCCTCGGGCGGGACGACCTTGACCATCCCCGCCGCCCCGGCGATCTGGGCGGACAAGACGCGCGACACCCCGGGTCCCGCCCCCACCATCGGGCAGCACACGGCGGCGATCCGCACGGAATTCGGAGGCTGAGATGAGCGAGACCAAACCGGACCTGACCGCCTGGATCGGGCGCGAGGAGACCCATCGCGATACGCTGGATACCCGCCCGGCGCGGCAGATGCGTTCGATCCTGCCGGGCGCGGATCCGCTGGACACCGGCGACGCGCTGCCGCCGCTGTGGCACTGGGCCTATTTCCCGGACATCGCGCCGCTGTCGGAGCTGGGGCGCGACGGGCACAAGGCGCGCGGCGGCTTCCTGCCCCCCGTCCCGCTGCCGCGCCGCATGTGGGCCGGCGGGCGGCTGAGCTTTCACGGCGATCTGCGGCTTGGCGACGCGGTCGAGAAGACCTCGCGCATCCTCGACGTGCGGGAAAAATCCGGGCGCAGCGGGGCACTCTGCTTCGTCACGGTCGAGCATCGGTTCAGCGTCGATGGCGCGCTGAAACTGACCGAGGAACACGACATCGTCTACCGCGAAGACCCGGCGCCGGATGCGCCCAAGCCCACCCCGCCGCAGGCGCCGGACGGGGCCGGGCAGACCGAAACGGTCGACCCCGGCCCGGTCATGCTGTTCCGCTATTCCGCCGTCACCTTCAACGGTCACCGCATCCATTACGACCGGGATTACTGCCGCGACGTGGAGGGGTATCCGGGGCTGGTGTTCCACGGGCCGCTCACCGCGACGCTGCTGGCCGACCTTGCCCGCCGCGCCGCCGGGCGGGACCTGGCGCGGTTCGCCTTTCGCGCGCACAGCCCGCTGTTCGACACCGAGCCCTTCGCGATCTGCGCGCGGGTCGCGGGGGATCAGGCCGATCTCTGGGCGGCGGGCCCGGGCAATGCGCTGGCGATGCGGGCCGAGGCGACGTATCGCTGACCGTACCGCTATCGCCGGTGCCCGGAAAACCTGCTAGCAAGTGAAAAAGGCCAGCGGGGGGGCGTGCAGATGGACAAACTGTCGGTGATGAAGGCCTTCTGCCGCATCGTCGAGCGCGGCAGCTTCACCCGTGCAGCAGAGGATCTGGGCGTTTCCGCCGCGCTCCTGAGCCGCGATGTCAAGCTGCTGGAGGAAAGCCTGGGCTGCACCCTGCTGACGCGGACAACGCGCACCATGTCGCTGACCGGGAACGGGCAGCTTTACTATGACGAGGCCTGCCGCCTGCTGGACGAGATGGCCCGAATGGAGGACCGCGTGCGCGCCGGCGCCGGCACCGTCGCCGGGCGGCTGCGGGTCAACGCGCCGCATTCCTTCGGCGCCACGGTTCTGGCGCCGATCCTGCCGGATTTTCTCGCGCAGCATCCCGAGCTGAACCTGACCCTGTCGCTCGACGACCGCGTGGTCGACATGATCGAGGGTGGCTTCGACCTGTCGATCCGGGTGCGGCCCGACCTGCCGGATTCCGGCCTGATTGCGCGGCGCATCGCACCGGTGCGGCAATGCCTGTTCGCGGCGCCCGCCTATCTGAGGTCTCACGGCACACCGCGGACACCGCAGGATCTGGCCGATCACGAAACGCTGGAATTCCTGCTGTCCTCCAACACCGGCCAATGGGAGCTGACCGGCCCCGAGGGTGTCACCCCGGTCACCCTGCATTCCCGCCACATGATCGGGTCCAGCCTGATCCTGCGCGACATGCTGATCGCCGGCATGGGCATCGGGTCGCTGCCCGATTTCATCTCGGGCGCGGCAGAGGCGGCCGGCGATCTGGTGCGCGTGCTGCCGGACCATGAGCTGCCGCCGCGCCATATCTATGCGGTGACCGCCTCGCGGCTTTCGGCGGACGCCAAGACCACCGCCTTCCTCGATTTCCTGCAAGGCGTCCTGCGCAAACCGCGCTGACATTTTTCAACGGCTGTTAAGAGTGACTTGCGCCCGGGCCGGTTATTCCCGGGCGCTTGAACCGACATGTTCCCGGCATCCCTGACGCAATTCTGGACCGATACCATGTCACGCAAGTTCCTTTCCGCAGCCGCCCTGACCCTGACGCTGGCCGCGCCCGCCGCCGCCGAAACCGCCACCGTGGGCACCAGCCCCTGGGGCCCCGCCGACGAGCGCGGCGCGCTGAACCTGATGACCGCGGCCTCGCGCGCCGCGATCCTGGCGCGCATCGACGGCGGCCGCGCCTATGACCTGTCGGTGGAATACTTCATCGGCATGCCCGGCTGGCACGCCGCCGGTGATCCCCGCTACCAGTTCTGGATGACCCACACGCCGCGCGGCGCCGCGATCGCCGACCCGCTGGGCGTCGGCGAGGAGGTCGGCGCGCACGTCAGCTACACCGGCTCGGCGATCTCCATGTATACCCATACCGGCACCCATATCGACGCGCTCAACCACTTCGGCCTCGACGGCAAGATCTACAACCACTTCGCCGCCGACGATCACCTGGGCGACACCGGCTGGCAGGTGACCGGCGCCGAGACCATCCCGCCGATCATCGCGCGCGGCGTGCTGATCGACGTGGCCGGCGCCAAGGGGCTGGCCATGCTGCCCGAGGGCTATCGCATCACCCGCGACGACCTGGTCGCCGCTCTTTCCGCCCAACGCACCGACCTGGCGCAGGGCGACGTCGTCCTGATCCGCACCGGGCGGATGGCCGATTACGAGGATGCCGGCGCCTATATGCACAACCCGCCGGGCCTGGGCATCGACGCCGCCCGCTTCCTCGCCGAGGACTCCGGCGCGATGATCGTCGGCGCCGACAACCTGAGTTTCGAGGCCTTCCCCTCCGAGATCGAAGGCAACTACGTGCCGGTCCATACCTACCTGCTGGCGCAGCAGGGCGTGCCGATCATGGAGCTTGTCTATCTCGAAGAGCTGGCCGCGGAAGGCGTGCATGAATTCGCCTTCATCGGCGGCTCGCTGAAACTGCGCGGCGCCGATGCCGCGCCGATGCGCCCCGTGGCGCTGCCCATCAAGTAACCCTCTCCTCTCCCGAAAGGATCCCTCCGATGACCAAAGTCCTCGTTCTCTACTATTCCAGTTACGGCCACATCCGTCAGATGGCCGAAGCCGAAGCCGATGGCGCCCGCAGCGTGCCGGGGGTTCAGGTCGACATCCGCCGCGTGCCCGAAACCGTCCCGGCCGAGATCCGCGCGCAAGCGGGCTTCGTCGAGGATGACACGCCGGTGGCGCAGGTCGCCGACCTGCCCGGTTACGACGCGATCATCCTCGGCACCCCCACCCGCTTCGGCAATATGGCGGCGCAGATGAAGCAGTTTCTTGACATGGCCGGCGGGCTCTGGGCGCAGAACGCGCTGGTGGGCAAGGTCGGTGGCGTCTTCACCTCGACCGGGTCGCAGCATGGCGGGCACGAGGCCGCCGTTCTGTCCACCCAGCTGCCGCTGATGCATCTGGGCATGCTGGTGACCGGGCTGCCCTATACCTTCGCGGGTCAAACCCGGATGGACGAAATCGTCGGCGGCTCGCCCTATGGCGCGGGCACCGTGGCCGGCGGTGACGGCTCGCGCCAGCCCAGCGAGACCGAGCTGGACGGCGCCCGGTTCCAGGGCCGCCACGTGGCGCAGATCGCGGCGCGACTGGCCGCCACCGCGCCCGCTGACCTTGAAACCGAAGCCGCCTGAGCGCGGCACGGCGGGGCGGATAACTCTGCCCCGCGTCCCCTTCCCCGTGCAGGAGCCTCTGCCATGTCCCGCAGCACCGATCTGATCCTCACCGCGCTGGCCCCGGCGATCTGGGGCAGCACCTATTTCGTGACCACCGAGTTTCTGCCGCAGGGCTATCCGGTGACGCTGGCGGTGCTGCGCGCCCTGCCCGCCGGGCTGCTTCTTCTGCTGCTGGTGCGCCACCTGCCGCCGCGCGCCTGGCTGGGCCGCGTGCTGCTGCTGGGTGCCTTCAACTTCGCGATCTTCTGGGTGCTGCTGTTCGTTGCCGCCTACCGCCTGCCGGGCGGGGTGGCGGCCACGCTGGGGGCGACGCAACCGCTGATCGTTCTGGTGCTGGCGCGGCTGGCGATGGGCACCCCGGTGCGGGTGCTTTCCGTTCTGGCGGCGTTTGCCGGCCTCGGCGGTGTGGCGCTGCTGGTGCTGCAACCGGGCGCCGCGCTCGACCCGCTGGGCATCGCGGCGGGGCTTGGCGGCGCCGCCTCCATGGCCGCGGGCACCGTCTTCAGCCGCAAATGGCAGCCGCCGGTGCCGCCGCTCACCTTCACCGCCTGGCAGCTCACCGCCGGGGGTCTGCTGCTGATCCCCGTCGCGCTGTTCAGCGAACCGGCACTTCCATCCCTGAGCACCGCGAACATCGGCGGCATGCTCTACCTCGGCCTGATCGGTGCCGCGCTCACCTACCTTCTGTGGTTCCGTGGCATCGCGCGGATCGAGCCCGGCGCGATTTCCATGCTGGGGATGATGAGCCCGGTCACCGCCGTGCTGCTGGGCTGGGGCCTGCTGCAACAGGCCCTGAGCCCGATGCAGATCGCGGGCGCGCTGACCGTGCTGGGCTCGGTCTGGCTGGGCCAGAGGGCGGCGCGCGCGCCGCTGCGCCGCCCCGCCCGGCCGCGCCCGGCCTAAAGGCCGGCGCGGATCATGTCGGCGGCCTTCTCGGCGATCATGATGGTGGGCGAATTGGTGTTGCCCGACGTGATCCGCGGCATCACCGAGGCGTCCACCACCCGCAACCCCTCGATCCCGTTGACCCGGCATTGCGGATCCACCACCGCACCCGCATCCGCCCCCATCCGGGCGGTGCCCACGGGGTGGAAGATCGTCGTGCCCACATCGCCCGCGGCGCGCATCAGATCCTCGTCGCTCTGATACTCCAGCCCCGGCCGGAACTCCTCGGGGTGGTACTTGGCCAAAGGCGCCGCCGCCATCACCTGCCGCGTCAGCCGGATCGCCCGCGCCGCGACCTGCCGGTCGGCCTCGACCGCAAGGTAATTCGGCGCGATCTCCGGCGCCGCATTGGGGTCCTGCGACACGATCGAGATATGGCCGCGGCTCTCAGGGCGCAGATGACAAACGCTGGCGGTCACCGCCGGGAATTCGTCCAGATCCTGACCGAAGGCGGGCAGCGACAGGGGCTGTACGTGATATTCCAGATCCGGCGTTTCCACATCCGGCGAGGAATAGGCGAAGCCGCCAAGCTGGCTTGGCGCCATCGACATCGGTCCGGAGCGGAAGAGCGCGTATTCCAACCCGATCTTGGCCTTGCCCCAAAGCGAAGCCGACAGCGTGTTCAGCGTCTTCGCCCCGGTCACCTTGTAGGCGCAGCGCAATTGCAGATGGTCCTGCAGGTTGCGCCCCACCTCGGGCGCCTCATGCACGACCCCGATGCCGTGTTTCTGCAGCAGATCCCCCGGCCCCACGCCGGACAGCTGCAACAGCTGCGGCGACCCCACGGCGCCGGCAGAGAGGATCACCTCGCGCCGCGCGCGCAGGGTTTCGCCGCCGATCAGCTCCACGCCGGTCGCCCGCCGCCCCGCGAAGGTCACCCGCGCGCATTGCGCCCCGGTGCGCACCGTCAGGTTGGCCCGGTCGCGCACCGGCGACAGGAACCCTTTCGCCGTGTTCCAGCGCCAGCCCTTGCGCTGGTTCACCTCGAAGTAGTTCACCCCGAAATTGTCGCCGGTGTTGAAATCCTCGCGCTTCGGAATGCCGGTCGCCTCGAAGGCATCGGCCACATCGTCGAGGATCTCCCACCGCAGCCGCTGCTTCTCCACCCGCCATTCACCGCCCGCGCCGTGATCGTCGGAGCCGCCCGCGTGATGATCCTCCGATTTCAGGAAATAGGGCAGCACATCGTCCCAGCCCCAGCCGGTGCAGCCCAGCTGCCGCCAGGTGTCGTAATCGCGCGCCTGCCCGCGCAGATAGAGCATGCCGTTGATCGACGAACAGCCGCCCAGCACCTTGCCCCGCGGATAGCCCAGCGCGCGCCCGTTCAGCCCCGGTTCTGCCCTTGTCTTGAAACACCAGTCGGTGCGCGGATTGCCGATGCAATAGAGATAGCCGACCGGGATATGGATCCAGTGGTAATTGTCGCGCCCGCCCGCCTCCAGCAGCAGCACGCGCACATCGCGATCCTCGCTCAGCCGATTGGCCAGCACACAGCCCGCGCTGCCGCCGCCCACGATGATGTAGTCATAGTCCTGCCCGCTCATTCCCCGGTCTCTCTCCCCTTGTTCTCCGGCACCGATCCTGTGTCACAATCCCGCCGGGGTCCAGACCGGAAGGACCGAATGGCGGTTCCCACGCCCGGTCAACTGCCATATGGTCCGCCCCATCGCACCACGGGAGAGCCATGTCGAGATTTGACGGATACGTTCTGCGCCAGATGCTGGTGCTGTTCTCCTTCTTCCTGCTGGTGCTGGTGGGGGTCTTGTGGATCTCGCGCTCGGTCAGCCTGTTCGACAAGCTGATCGGCGGCGGCCAGTCCGGGCTGGTGTTCCTGGAGTTCACCGCGCTGTCGCTGCCGACGCTGATCCGCACGGTGATGCCGATGGCGGCCTTTGGCGCCGCCGTCTATGCCACCAACCGGCTGAGCCGCGACAGCGAGATGACGGTGATGCTGGCCACCGGGTCCAGCCCCGTCCGCCTGGCACGTCCGGTGATCTATTTCGGCCTGGCCGCGGCGGTGATGATGGGCATCCTGACCACCTATCTGCGCCCCGCCTCGATCCAGCAGTTGCAGCTGCGCGAAGCCGAGGTATCGCGCGATCTAACCGCGCAGTTGCTGAACGAGGGCAGCTTCATGCACCCCGCCGACGGCGTCACCTTCTATATCGGAACCATCGACGCCGACGGCACCTTGAACGATGTCTTCCTCTCCGACCGCCGCGATCCGGCGCATCCGATCTCCTATACCGGCGCGCGGGCGTTTCTGGTGCGCGACGGGGCCCAGATCAACCTGGTCATGATCGAGGGGATGGCGCTGCGCTACGACGAGGAGGGGCAAACGCTTTCGACCACGCTGTTCGAGGACTTCTCCTATGACATCAGCGCCATGGCCGCCGGGCGGGACCGCGTCACGCGAAATATCCGCGGCATTCCCACCCTCGAACTGATCACCGCCGAGGCCCGCGCGGCGATCATCCGCGACGAGGGCTATTCCGCCGGCGAAATCACCGAGGAGCTTCATGAGCGGCTGGCCTGGATCTTCATCTGCATCGCCACGCCGCTGGTGGGGTACGCGACCCTGATGCTGGGCGGGTTTTCCCGGTTCGGCCTCTGGCCGCAGGTGCTGGGCGCCTTCGGCATCCTGCTTTTGCTCGAGGCGCTGCGCGGGCTGGCGACGCCGCTGGTGGTGGAACGACCGCAGATGTGGTGGCTGCTCTACCTGCCGTCGTTGGCCGGGCTGGCGCTGGCGGTCGTGTTCCTGCGCCTGGCCGGGCGGCCGATCCGGCTGTTGCTGCGCCGGGACCGGGCGGCGGCCTGACCGGCGCCGCAGGCATATTCCCGTTGAACAATCGTCGCGAAGGTGTATTCAGGCCCGACCGGCACGCAGCGGACAAACGGGCGTGCGCCTGTCCGGCCAGGGCCCCGCGCGGGGCGCCACGGCGTCCGGCAGGTCCGTGCAATCGCCCGTTCCGCCCGCTATAGTTGCCCGGAGATTGACCAACGCGACGCGGCGGACCCGTGACCATGCAGCTTTCTATCGTGATCCCGATGCATAACGAGGCGGAGAACGTCGTGCCCCTGGTGCGCGAAATCGATGCCGCCTGCGCCGCGCTGCCCGACAAGGAACTGATCCTGGTCGATGACGGGTCGTCCGACGCGACGGCGCAGATCATCCGCGATCTGCAGGACGAATACCCCTGGCTCCGCCTGGTGCAGCACCCCACCGCCGGCGGTCAATCGGCGGCGGTGCACAGCGGTGTCCAGGCCGCGCGCGGGCGGGTGATCTGCACGCTGGACGGCGACATGCAGAACCCGCCGTCGGAGATCCCCAAGCTGGTGGCGCCGCTGCTGGCCGCCGACGCCCCCGCCAACCTCGGGCTGGTCGCGGGCCAACGGGTCAAGCGGCAGGACACCTGGTCGAAGAAGATCGCCTCGCGGCTGGCCAACGCCCTGCGCGCCTGGATGCTCAACGACCAGACCCGCGACACCGGCTGCGGCCTCAAGGCGTTCCGCCGCGATGCCTTCCTCCAGCTGCCGTTCTTCAACCACATGCACCGTTATCTGCCCGCGCTTTTTGCCCGCGACGGCTGGCAGGTGGCACATGTCGACGTCGCCCACCGCGAACGCGGCGGCGGCACATCGAAATACAACAACCTGCAGCGCGCGCTGGTCGGTATCTATGACCTGATCGGTGTGGCCTGGCTGATCCGCCGCGCCAAGACGGCGCGCCCCACCGAACCCGCCGCCCCCGGCCCCGACGGGGAGAGCGCGGCGTGATCGAGGCGGCGCTGGACTTCTTCAAGGTCGACACCCGGGCCGAGCTGATCTGGGTGATCATCGGGCTGGGCGCGCAGCTGCTGTTCTCGATGCGCTTCATCATCCAGTGGATCGCCTCGGAAAAGCAGCGCCGCTCGGTGGTCCCAGAGCTGTTCTGGTGGTTCTCGATCACCGGCGGGGTAACGCTTCTGGCCTATGCGATCCACCGGCAGGACCCGGTGTTCATCCTGGGTCAATCGCTGGGCGTGGTGATCTATATTCGGAATCTCTGGCTGATCTATGCAGAAAAGCGCACCACACGCCAAAACCCCTGATCCGCTCTGGACCGGCGTCGCGGTGATCGCCGCGATCACGCTTTACCGCGTGGTCATGCTGGGGTTTTCCACCGCCGAGCTGTTCGTGGACGAATCCCAGTACTGGCAATGGGGTCAAGAGCTGGACTGGGGTTATTACTCCAAACCGCCGCTGATCGGCTGGGTTCTGCGCGCCTTCAACGAGATCGCCGGCAGCGACAGCGCCTTCTGGATCCGGCTGCCCGGCACGTTGTTCCACGCCGCCACGGCGCTGATCCTGATGGGGGCGGCGCGGCAGGTGACCGACCGGCGCGCGGCGATGATGATCGGGGTGGCCTATGTCACCCTGCCGGTGGTGGCGGCGGGCGCCTTGCTGATCTCGACCGACACCATCCTGCTGCCGTTCTTCGCCGCCGCGCTGTGGCTGTACCTGACACTGGTGCGCGCGCCCTCGGCGATGCGCGCGGCGGCACTGGGGCTGTGCCTGGGGCTGGGGATGCTGGCGAAATACGCGGCGGTCTATTTCGTGATCGGCGCGGGGATCGGCGCGGCCCTGGTGCCGGCGGCCCGGATCGCCTGGCGCGATGCGGCTGTTGCGGCGGCGCTGTTCCTTGCCACCATCGCGCCCAACCTGATCTGGAACCTGCAGAACGACCTGACCACCCTGTCGCACACCGCCGATAACGTCGACTGGGTCCGCCGGCCCGGCATCCACCTGAACCCCAAGGGCGCGCTGGAGTTCTTTCTGTCGCAATTCCTGGTGATGGGGCCTGTGCTGTTCGGCGCCTATCTGGTGGTCGCGGGTCGCGCGCTGCGCGGATCGGACTGGTCGGCGCGCTGGCTGGTCTGGATGTCGGCACCGACGCTGGCGCTGGTCACGGTTCAGGCGCTTTTGTCCAAAGCCTATGCCAACTGGGCGGTCACCGCCTGCATCGCCGCGCTGGTGCTGACGGTGCCGGTGCTGTGGCACCGGGCGCGGATGCTGCTCTGGGCCGGATTGGCGCTGAACCTGGCGGTCACCGCCTTTGTTCCCTTCGCCGCCACCCAGGCGACGCGCTGGACCACGGGCGAGAATGGCCGGCTGCTGATGCGCCGCTACATCGGGCAACAGGCGATGAGCGCCCGCATCCTCGAAGAGGCGCGGCGGCAGGGCGTGACCGCCGTGGTCTCGGGCAACCGCCACCTGCTGGCCGACCTGTTCCACGAGGCCAAGGGCAGCGGCATCGCGGTCTTCGCGATCCCCGCCCCCGGCCACCCGCCGCATTTCTACGCCCAGAAACACCCCTATCCCGCCGACCGCGCCGCCCCCTATCTGTTCGCGACGCTGGACGAGGTGCCGCCCTGCCCCGGCCCGCTGCCGGTGGCGACCTGGAAACCGGGCCCGGGCATCTATGCCCGTAACACGCTGTCGCTCTATCTGCGCGACGAAAGCTGTTGGCCCGGCAACGGCGATTGAGCCCTATCGAAACAGGTAGGCGGTGATCCCCAGCTCGTCCGCGCCGCCCAGGCCAAAGCCCTCGACGCGCCCGATCACCTCGCCCTGGCGCGGCGCCGCGATATCGAAATCCGCGCGCGCGCGATCCTCGACGAAGACCAGCGTACAGCCCGCGCCAGAGGCCGCCGCGGCCGCCGCCTCGGGTTCGACAAAGCGCGGCAATTGCGTCGTCAGCAACATCAGCGACGGCTCGCCATACCCCACCGAATAAAACGCCGGGTCATCGCACATGCCCTGCGCCGCGCGGTGCAGCTGGGCCAGCGCGTTGGAGGGCCAGATGTGCTCGAAACGCGCCAGGTGGCCGAACAGGCTGACCGACAAACCCAGCGACAACAGGCCGAACCCCAGCACCGGGCTGAGGCGATCGCCCGCCCGGATCCGGGACCAGACGGCCCAGATGCCGACCAGCGTGAGCGCGATGCCCAGCGCCCAGACCGCGCTGGGCCCGGTGCCGTATTGCAACGAGAAGATCACCGAGGCCGAGCCCAGCAACAGCGCCAGCAGCAGGAACGCCGCCAGGAACAGCCGGTAGGGCCGGCGCAGCGGCGCCTCCGGCCGCGCCAGCCAGCCCGCCGCCGCCAGCACCGCCAGCGCCGGATAGGTCGGCATCACGTAGTGGATCAGCTTCGTCGCGGTCAGCTCGAAGACCAGCCAGGTCGGCACGATCCAGGCCAGGCAGAAGACCACCGCCGCCTCGCGCCGCGCCGTCCAGCCGTACCACAGCCCGAAGGGCAGCAGGATCGACGCCGGCCAGAAGGTCACCCACACCGCCAGCGCATAGGCCCCCGGCGGTGCGCCGTGGCTTTCCTGCCCCTCGCCGATCTTGCCGATCAGGTCGCGGCCCAGCGCCTCGGCCCAGAAGGCATCGCCGGATTTCAACGTGATCGCCACGTACCAGGGCACCACGATCCCCACGAACAGCAGCAGCCCCCAGCCCCAGCGCAGCGGCGCCAGCCAGCGCAGCCCGCGGCGCAGAACGCCCAGCGCCAGGATGGTCAGCGCCACCACCATCGGCCCGATCGGCCCCTTGATCAGCATCGAGATGCCCATCGCGCCCCAGAACAGCCAGGGCCAGCCGCCGCGCAGCGCCTCGGCCCCGCGCATGTGCAGCCGCGCCAGCACCAGCTGCGCCGCCAACACCGTCGCCAGCAGCGTCGCGTCGGTCTTGGCCAGCCTCGCCTCGCCGCCCAGCACGAAACAGACCGCCATCAGCAGCGCCGCCAGAAGCGCCCCCTGTGCCCCGATCAGCGACAGCGCGATCAGATAGGTCAGCAGGCACGCCGCCACCCCCATCAGCAGCGAGGGCAGGCGATAGACCCAGATCTCGGTCGCATGCTCCACGCCCACCAGCTTCACCGCCGCCGCCTGCAGCCAATAGATGCCCACCGGTTTCTTGTACCGCGTCCCCTCGCCCAGCCGGATGTCGATCAGATCGCCACTCTCCGCCATCTGGCGCGAGGCCTGGGCAAAGCGGGTCTCGTCCCGGTCGATGGGCGGCAGCGAGAAGAAGCCGGGCAGGAACATCACCAGCGCGAAGGCCGCGACGAAAAGCATCGGCCAGACCGGCCGTTCCGCCGCCAGCGCCGCCAGCGCCAGTTCTGCCCGTTCACGCAACATCGCCCGCGCCTCCCGCCGCCTTGAATCCCAGCCTTCTCTGTGGCCGAAACCGTCCCGCATTGCAATCCGGCGCCACATGCCCCCGCGCCCGGCCCAGCGGACAAGCCCCGGCTTTTCCTGGCCGCAAATATCCTCGCCGAAGGCACGCGCCCTTGGCGCGTCCGCCCCGCGCTCCTCAGGCCCGGACCTTGGCCCGTGCCGTTTGCAAACGTCCCCAGATGTCGTTTTCAGGATCGACCGGGGCCTTCCGGCTGTTAGGCTCGCCCTGACTCTGCCAGAACCAACGGGGATGCCATGACCACCGATCCGCTGCTCCAGCCCTACCAGCTCAAGCATCTGACGCTGAAGAACCGGATCATGACCACCTCGCATGAACCGGCCTATGCCGAGGACGGGCTGCCCAAGGACCGCTACCGCGCCTACCATGTCGAGCGCGCCAAGGGCGGGGTGGCGATGACGATGACCGCCGGCTCCGCGCTGGTCTCGCGCGACAGCCCGCCGGCGTTCAACAATATCCTCGCCTGGAAGGACGAGGTGGTGCCGTGGATGGCGAAACTCGCCGAGGACTGCCACGGGTACGGCTGCGCGGTAATGATCCAGCTCACCCACCTGGGCTGGCGCACCGGCTGGAACAAGGGCGACTGGCTGCCCTCGGTCGCGCCGTCCGGCCTGCGCGAACCGGCGCACCGCGCCTTTCCCAAGGCGCTGGAAGACTGGGACATCGCCCGGATCATCGCCGACTACGCCGACGCCGCCGCACGGATGCAGGCCGCCGGGCTCGACGGGATCGAGCTGGAGGCCTACGGCCATTTGATGGACGCCTTCTGGTCACCGCGTCAGAACGCGCTCGACGCCCCCTGGAACGGCGACCTGGCGGCGCGGATGACCTTCTCGCTCGACGTGCTGCGGGCCATCCGTGACCGGGTCGGGCCGGAATTCATCGTCGGCATCCGCTATACCGCCGACGACCTGGCCCCGAACGGCATCAGCACCGAGGACGGGCTAGAGATCGGCCGCATCCTGAAGGACAGCGGCACCGTCGATTTCTTCAACGTGATCCGCGGCCGGGTCGAGACCGACGCGGCGCTGACCGACGTGATCCCGGTGCAGGGCATGCGCAGCGCGCCGCACCTGGATTTCGCCGGGCGTATCCGGGCCGAGCTGGGCCTGCCCACCTTCCACGCCGCGCGCATCCCCGACGTGGCCACCGCGCGGCATGCGGTGGCGGAGGGGCTTCTCGACATGGTCGGCATGACCCGCGCCCATATCGCCGAGCCGCATATCGTGAAAAAGATCATGGCCGGGCAGGAGGACGAGATTAGACCCTGTGTCGGCGCCACCTATTGCCTCGACCGCATCTACCAGGGCGGTGAGGCGCTGTGCATCCACAACCCCTCGACCGGCCGCGAGCTGACGGAACCGCATGACATCAAACCCGCCCCGGTCGCCAAGAAGGTGGTGATCGCGGGCGCCGGCCCGGCGGGGCTGGAGGCGGCGCGCGTCGCGGCCCTGCGCGGCCATGACGTGACAGTGTTCGAGGCCGCCCCAGACCCCGGCGGGCAGCTGCGGCTGACCGCGCAAAGCCCGCGGCGGCGCGAGATGATCGGCATCATCGACTGGCGCATGGCGCAATGCGCCGCCCATGACGTGGCCTTCCGTTTCAACACCTTTGCCGAGGCCCAAGACATCGCCGTGCTGAACCCGGACGTCGCCATCATCGCCACCGGCGGGCTGCCCGACACCGAGGTGCTGGAGGAGGGCAACGATCTGGTGGTCTCAACCTGGGACATCCTCGCCGGCGACGTGGCACCGGGCAGCCGGGTGCTGATCTTCGACGACGCCGGCGACCCGCCGGCGCTGCAGGCCGCCGAGATCGTCGCCAATGCGGGCGGGCATGTGGAGATCATGACCCCTGACCGCGCCTTCGCCCCCGAGGTGATGGGCATGAACCTGGTGCCCTACATGCGCGCGCTGCAGGACAAGGACGCCCGCTTTACCGTGACCTACCGGCTGATGGCGGTGCGGCGGGCGGGCAATGAACTCTGCGCGGTGATCGGCACCGATTATTCCGACCACCGGGAGGAGCGGATGTTCGACCAGGTCGTGGTCAACCACGGCACCCGCCCGCTGGACGAGCTGTACTTCGACCTCAAGCCGCGATCGCGCAACCGCGGCGCGGTGGATTACGAGGCGCTGATCGCCGGAGAGCCGCAGCCGTCCTTCGAGGGGGGCGAGGGAGATTTCCTGCTCTACCGGATCGGCGACGCGGTCTCGGCGCGCAACACCCACGCGGCGATTTACGACGCGCTGCGGCTGGTCAGCCGGATTTGAGGCCGCGCGGGACCGTACATTTCGCGGCTTGAACTGTACAAAACGACGCGGGCAGCGCCCTGCGCTGCCCTCTCGGTCGAACTGTGTTTTCCGGCAGCGGGCCTTACCCCGCCTCGGGCGCCTTCTCCTCGCCTGCGCCGCCGTCGAACTTCCCGATCCATTTGCGCAGGCTGAACATGTCGAAATAGATCGACAGCAGCGACGGGAACACCAGCACCACCAGGATCATCGAGGCCATCAGGCCGAAGGCCACCGAGACCACCAGCGGCACCATCGTCTGCACCTGCGGGCTGGTGTCGAACATGATCGGGACCAGCCCGGCAAAGGTGGTCGAGGTCGACAGAAGGATCGGCCGGAACCGGTCGCGGACCGCGTTCAAGGACGCCGTGATGTAATCGTCCCCCTCCAGGTGGGTCTGGAAAAAGGTCAGGAACAGGATCGCGTTGTTGACCACGATGCCCGAGAGCGAGGCAAAGCCGATCATCGACGGCATCGACAGGTCCAGCCCCAGCGCCAGGTGGCCCAGCACCGTCCCGATCAGCGCGAACGGGATCGACAGCATCACCACCAGCGGCAGCGCATAGGAGCGGAACTGGAACGCCAGCACCAGATAGACCCCCACCAGCCCCAGCAGCAGCGAACGCATCATGGATTGTTGCGATTTCTGCTGTTCGGCTGTCGCGCCGCCGATCTGAACGGTGATGCCGGGATACTCCTGCTGGATCTGCGGCGCCAGCTCGTTCAGCGCCACCGCCGAGATCCGCGCCGAGGTGGTGGCGGCGCGGTCGATCTTGCCCTCGATCCGGGCGGTGATCTGGCCATTCTTGCGGGTGATGGTGGGGTAGCTGGCGCTGTGGGTGAACTCCGCCACGCTGGCCAGCGCCACCTGCGCGCCGCCAGGCAGGGCGACCGGGAACAGTTCCAGCTCGCTCAGGGTGGCGACGGTATCGCCCAGCTCCACCCGCACGGTCATGTTTGACGGCCCGGCGCGGAAACTGTCGGCCTCGGCGCCGGCAAAGGCGTTGCGCAGCTGCCCGGCCAGGCTTTGCGGGGTCAGCCCCACGGAGTAGCCGAAAGGCGTCAGCGCCATCTGCACCTCGCGCCGGCCGCCCTGCAGATCGAGAAAGGCCTCGGTCACGTCGGCACGCGCCACCAGCGCCACCAGCATGTCATTGGCCGCCGCCTCCAGCTGCTCCAGGTCGCGGCCCAGAAGTTCCACGTCCAGATCGGCGCCGCCCGGCCCCCGCTCGGCCTGCGAGAAACTGCCCTGCACCAGATCGGGGATCGGGCCGGTCTCTTGCCGCCACAGCGCCAGCATCTCGTCGGCCTTAACGTTGCGCAGCGCGCTTTCCAGCAGGTCGACGGTGACCGTCGCGGTGTTCGAGCCGTTTGCCTTGACGTCGCTGTTGACCGCGTATTGCACCAGCACCCGCTGCACCAGCGGCACGCCGCCCTCGGTGCCGGGCGTCAGCTGCGCGTCGACCCGCTCCAGAGCCGCCAGCAGCCGGTCGACCACCGCGACGGTCCGGCTGCGGTCGATGCCCGAGGTCAGCGAGATGCGCGCGACCACGGTGTCGCTTTCGGTGGTGGGAAAGCCGATCACCTTGACCTGCCTCGAGGCGATCAGCCCCACGGTCAGGATCAGCGCGGCAAGAACCGTGCCGAAAGTCAGATAGCGCAGCCGCACCAGCCGGGCGGCCACCGGCAGCAGAACGCCCTCCTTGAAGCGCTCCAGCACGCGGGTGGCGCGGCGCTCGACCGGGGCGGTGTCGCGCCCGCCGTGGCTCAGGTGATGCGGCAGGATCAGGAACCCCTCGACCAGCGACAGGGTCAGTGTCAGCAACAGCACCATCGGGATGAATTTCAGGATCTGGCCGAAATCCCCGGTCAGGAACATCAGCGGCCCGAACACACAGGCCGTGGTCAGGAAGGAAGACACCACGCCCGGCATCACCTCCATCGCGCCGCGCGCCGCCGCCTCCAACCGCCCGACCTTGCCGCGCCACTTGTCGATGTTCTCGGCGATGACGATGGAATCGTCCATGATCACCCCCACCGCCATCAGCAGCGCCACCAGCGTGATCATGTTGATGGTGATGCCCAGCACGCTCATCAGGAACAGCCCACCCAGGAACGACACCGGCAGCGAGGCCGAGATCCACAAGGATTCGCGCATCGAGAAGAACAGCCACATGGTGCCGAACACCAGCACCAGCCCCATGCCGATATTCTGCAGGATCAGGGTCAGCCGCTCCTGCACCACTTCGGTCCGGTTGTTGATCACGGTCAAGCGGAACGGATCGGGATAGCGCGCCTCTTCGCGGGCCAGGGCCTGTTCGACCTCGCCGAAGACGCGGATGCTGTCGTCGTCCTTCGACTTGTAGATCGAGATGATCGCCGCCTGGTCGCCGTCGATGAAGGATTGCACGTTCTCGTCGCTGTCCACCGCGACGACCCGCGCCAGGTCGCGCAGCAGGACCACGCCGCCCTGATCGTTCTGCAGCACGATAAGATCCTCAAGTTCGGTCACCGTGCGCCGCACATCGGAATAGCGCAGCACGAAACTGGTCTCGCCGATCTCCACGTCGCCCAGCGGCTGGCGCAGACTGCGCGCCTCGATCGCGTTGATCAGGTCGCTGCCCGACAGCCCGTAGCGGCGCAGCGCCTGCTGGTCGAACACCACCCGCAGCTCGCGTTCACTGATGCCCGAGACCTGTGCCTCGGCGACGCCATCGAGCTGCAACAGCGTGTCGGCCAGCTGGTCGGTGTATTCGATCAACGCCTGTTTGCCCGACAGGCCCGACACCGCGATCAGGGCGACCAGGTCGGTCTGCCCCTGGATCTCCACCGTCGGCGCCTCGGCGGCGGCGGGGAAATCGGTCACCCCGGAGACCGCCGAGAAGACGTCGTTGAAGAACTGGATGATGTCGCCGCCCTCGTCCAGCTCGGCGGTGGCGCTGGCGCGGCCGTCGACCGACAGGCAGTCGAACTCGGCCAGCCCGGTCACCCCGGTGACCGCATCCTCCAGCGGAATGCAGATCTCCTCATCCACGTCGCGGGCCGAGGCGCCGGGATAGACCACGCCGACGCTGACGGTCGAGGCGGTGAACTCGGGAAAAGTTTCGCGCTCGATCCCGGTGACCACGGCGATGCCGAGGATGCAGACCAGCCCCATCAGCAGGTTGGCAGCAACCGGGTGACGGACGAAATAGCCGATCATCTCAACTGTCCCCGCCGGTCACGACCGGGATCAGCTTGATGCCCGGCACCGATGGCGTCGGCGTGCTCAGAAGCAGGGTCTCGCCACCCTGCAGCCCGCCGGTGACCAGCACCATGCCGCCCAATGCCGGGCCGGTTTCGACCGGGCGGATCTCGAGCCGGTTTTCGGCATCGGCGAGATAGACGAAGGGCGCGCCGCTGTCGTCCTGGCGCACCGCGGTGCGCGGCACCGCGATGGCGTCCGGGATCGGCGGCGCAGTCAGCGTGACGGTGACGAAACTGCCCGGGTTCAGTGGCGGCCGCTCGGCGGTGCCGTTGGCCAGGTAGGGGTCGTTCACCTGCACCACCAGGCCCAGCGTCCCGGTCTGGCTGTCGATGGTGCCGCGCAGCCGGACGATCTGTGCCTCGTACCGCGCAGTGGTTCCGGCCATGTCCAGCGTGACCTGCGCGGTGATCCCCAACTGGCGCATCAACCCGGTCAGACGGGTGGTGTCGACCATGGTTCCCGCCTGCAGCTGTTCGCCCACCGCGGCCATCGCCAGCGCCCGAAAGGCGCGCGGCGGGATCTCGGCGGTGATCTCGACCGCCGCGGCGCTGTCCAGCGTCAACAGGGTCTCGCCGGTGCGGATGAACTGGTCCCGTTCCACGTTCAGCGCATCGACCCGCCCGCGGAACGGCGCGGTGATGGTGGTTTTCGACAACGACCGTTCGGCCTCGGCCAGTTCGGCCCGCCGCACCGCAAGCGTCGCCTCGGCCGAGGCGCGCTGTGACGGGAAGAGCGCCAGCGTGTTGGTCACGTTGGTCACCGCCGTCTGCTGCGCGAACAGCGCCTTTTCGGCGTTGTTCAGCGCGGCTTGCGTGCTGGTGCCGCTGTCGACCAGGGCCTTGACGCGGTCGTATTCGGTCTGCGCCACGTCCATCGTGCGCTGCGCGATCTCAAGGCTCTCGCGGGTGTTGTCCTCTTGCCGCGCGATTTCGGCCAGCTTGGCCTCGGCGGCGGCGATATTGGCCTTGGATTTCTGCACCGCCAGGTCGTAGTCGGTGCGGTCCACCTCGACGATCACCGCGCCGGCCTCGACGAAACGGCCCTCCGCCAGCCCCTCGGCGAGGCGGGTAATGCGGCCCTGCACCTCGGAGACCGCCGACCAGCGGTGCGCCGGCGCGACCCGGCCATAGCCCTCGGCGCTGGGGGTGATCGGCGCCGGTTCGACGGTCACCACCCGCACCGCAACGGTGGCCTCGGGTTCGGCGGCGGCGGGGGGCTGGCCGCCCCGCGTCATCCAGATGAAACCGAGCACGCCGACAACCAGCGGCGGAAGGATGAGCAAGGGACGCAGGTTCATGGGCTTTCTCCCGCCGGGACCGGACTTAGCGCAGGCAGGCCCGCGCCGGTCCAGATATAGCCCAAGCCCGGGACCGGTTGAAGCGACCCCTGCGCGGCGGTCAGAAAGCGACCGTCTGGCCCCGCCCCTCGGCCCTGGCCCGGGTCAGAACGTGATGGGCCGCCGCCAGGTCCTGCGCCGCGACGCCGAGCGAGCGGTAGATGGTGATCTGATCCTCCCGCGCCCGCCCGCCGATCTCGCCGGACAAAAGCGCGCCAATCTCGCCCTTCAGGTCGCTTTCACGGAAAGTGCCCTGGGCGATCATGTCGACGATCTCACCCGCCTGGGCCAGCGTCGAGGGCAGGTAGTCGACCCAGATCGCGCCGCGTTCGACCATGCGGTCGTCGACCTCGCGCATGGTGGGGATGGAGGAGCCGACGATGTTCACATGCGCGCCCGGTTTCACCCAGTCGCCCATGACGATGGGGGTGGGCGCGGCGGTGACGGTGCAGACGATATCGGCGGAGGCAACGGCGGCGTGCAGGTCGGTGCCGCTGGTGAAATCGACCTCCGGGTAATCGGCGGCGGCGCGGGCGGCGAATTGCGCCGCCTTTTCCGCCGAGCGACCGGCCACGGCGACGCGCTTGACCGGGCGCACCGCCAGCATCGCGGTCAGGTGGTGCTCGGCCTGCTCGCCGTAGCCGATAAGCGCAAGGGTGGCCGCCGCCTCGCGCGCCAGCGCGCGGGTCGCCACGGCGCTGGCGGCGGCGGTGCGGATGGCGGTCAGCAGGCTGGCATCCATCATCGCCACCGCGCCCCCCGTGTCCGCCTCGAACAGCACGATGGCACCACGGTGCGAGGACAGGCCGCGCGCGGGGTTGTCGGGAAACAGGCTGACCAGCTTGACGCCGAAACAGGCCGGGTCGGCGATGGCGCCGGGCATCACGCCCATCTTGTTCGCCCCGCCCACCGGCACCACCGAGCGCAGGGGCAATTGCGCACTGCGGGCCGAAACCCCCTTCATCGCGTCGGCGACAACCTCGATGGCCTGTTCCATCGGCAGCAGCGCCGCGACATCCTCATGGGTCAGAACGATCATCGCACGCGCTCCTCTGCGGTGCCCCAACCGGGGCCGGTGACGGCAAGCCCGAGGGCCTGCTCCAGCATGGCGGTATAGGCCTCGGGGCGCACCACGTAAGGAAAGTGCCCGCCCCAGGTGAAGCGATACGCGGCACCGGGGACAAGGCGGGCGCGGACGGCGGCACGCATCTCGGGCGGGATCAGCGGATCGTCATCGGCCTCGACCGTCGCGATCCGGTCCCGTGGCAGGGACAGCGGCGGCAGCTCCGGCGCGGTTTTCAGCGCCTTGAGCCGCATGCGCAGCTCCGGCTCGGGGATGCGGCCGCCGACCTCTTGCAATAGCAGCTCCACCAGGTCGGCCTGATCCGGATGCGCCTTGGCCCAGGCACCGAGGCCCTGGCCGAACCCTGCCCGCAGGTCGGCGATGGGCGCGGCGTCGAGGTCCAGCGCATAGGGCATCTTGTCGGTGATACCGGCCACCGAATGCAGGGTATTGGCCGCGAAAAGGGTGTCGACGCGCCCGGGCCGCGTGGCCGCGAAATACTGCGCCAGGTAGCCACCGAGGGAGGAGCCGAGGACCGAGGCGGTTTCGATCCCCAGATGATCGAGCAGCGCGGCAAGATCCGCGCTCCAGTCTTCGATACCGCCGGTCTCGGGATAGGTGACGGCGACAACGCGCAGCCGGTCGGAAAGCGCCGCGATCTGCTGCCAGAAGATGTCGCCGCGCCCCAGCGTACCGGGGATCAGCAACAGCGCCGGACCGCGGCCCAGGTCGACATAGCCCCAGTTGCGGCTGTTCAGGGTGATCCGCTGTTCCGGGTGCTGCCCGCAGAAGCTGTCGCGGGCGGAGATCAGGGGATTGCTCATGACGCCAACGGGTCCTCGATGATGGGGAAATAATCCTTTGCCCGGTTCCTGTAGGGGATATTGGCGAAATCGGGGGTGATCGAGCCGGGGGTGGCGACCCCGATCACCTTTGACGCGATCGGGTTAAACCCGGCCTCGTAGTGGTTGGAGGATTTCACGCAGACATAGCGGCGCTGCGCGAGGTCGATGCCCATCTTCTCGAAAGCTTCGGGGTGAAAGGTCTGCGTGCGCAGGTCGTTCAACACGATGTCGATTCCGCGCGTTTCGATCCAGACGGTTTCGCCCATCGGCGCGGGCAGCTTGCCGAACCGCTGGGTCAGGCCCGAGGCGATTTTCCTGACCGTCACCGTAAGGTCCAGCGGATCGCCCGACATCGGCCCGCATTTGCCGCCGATGCGCAGGTTGAGCGTGGCGCCCTCGCCCGCCTCCTTGCAGATGCGCAGAGCGATCGGGTCCCAGAACAACCCGGTGGCGACGCCGGTCATGCCGCGGTCGATCATCGCGCGCAGCAGAAAGGTGGCGTCGGACGGCGCGCCGCCGCCGGCGTTGTCGGACATGTCGGCCAGAACCACCGGGCCCTCGGGCGCGGCCTGCGCCAAATCCAGGGCGGTGTCGATGTCCGGCAGCGTCCGGTACAATTCGTGGCGCATATCGTACAGTTTGCGGCCCAGCTTCCCGGCCTCCTCCGCCGCCTGTTCGGCGCTGCCGTCGCAGAT